>Ga0187847_10000424_pt1 | contig 48036 bp, 51 predicted proteins | sample June2016WEW_4_10_FD_132458 | JGI IMG/M metagenome (GOLD analysis project Ga0187847, IMG submission 132458) | Peatland microbial communities from SPRUCE experiment site at the Marcell Experimental Forest, Minnesota, USA - June2016WEW_4_10 | ecosystem: Environmental > Terrestrial > Soil >...
ACGTCGTCTGTATAGGGCCATCAGTGCCCCAGCCAGCATTACGCCTGCCAAAAGGGCAAAGTGTCCGGGCATGGATTTCATATCGGGTTGCAGCCAAAGGTCGCGGAGAATGATCGATCCACCGAGAACCGTCGATAGGATGATGAAGACAACAACCCATTGCCGAGGTATCCGCATATCGCCTCCGATCTGAACGCGACAGAATTTACATTAGCTGGAATGATTCAAGATTCTACTCCGAATGCGACCCGTGATCGATAAGACCTACTGAGTAGGTAAGCAGCTAGTGACCTTGAACGTCTCGCTGAACCGTTAAAGAGAGGAGTTTTACGGCTCCGCTTCCAGCCAGTAATTGGCCCGCGCCACGATCCGCGCACCGTAGTCCTGCGTCGTCCGCACCTTGAGCGTATGAAGCCCAAGGGACGGATTCGAGGGGCTGAAACTCAACAGATAGCGATTGCGGGTATCTTTAGCCGCTTGCAACACCCGCTCCTCAAAGCCCTTGTCGCCCGTGAACGTGGTGTATTCCCCGCCACTCATCTGCGCAACCTCTTTAGAAACATTCTTCTTGAACGCCTGGATAAGCATGATCAGCGGCGACATCATATTCATGGTGCGATCGTCGCCGTTGTCCTTCATGTCGTGGAGCAGTTCAGCCCGCGCGGGAGAAAACGAGACACTCAGCACCAGCACGTCAGAGCGGCCAATTTTCTCAATCAACTGCGCCGGCTTGGTGTGCTTGCTGCCGTGATCGCGCTCCTCGGTAATCATGAGCAGAACGCGGCGATATTCCTTTGGTTGGTCTTCGAGCAGATCCACGGCATAGCTGACGGTATCGAGAATTGCATCTCCTCCGTCACCTTGCTCCATGCGCTTGAGAGCCTGATTCAGGTCTTCGCCGGAGTGGCTATAGTCGCGAATCAGATGCGGTTTGGAATCGAAACCCACCAGCGCCGCCTGGCTGCGTCCATCGGACAGGAACATGTCGAGCAGCGGGCCGAGCTTCGCGATTTTATCGAATTCGAGCGCGCTCACGCCCCCCTCTTCAACAGCCACCACCAGCGCAACCGGGGCTGTATCCATCTCCTCCTGCACGCGAATCTTTTGCGGGACACCGTTGTCTTCCAGTACAAAATCGTCGGGCTTGAGGCCGTAGACGATTCCGCCGTGGGGCTTTTCCACCAGGGTGGGCACCAGCACTTCCTGGGTGGTGACCCGGATCGTCGGAGCGTCCGGGTGAGCGCCGGGCAGCGGCAGCGGCGGTTCGGCTGGGGGCATCTGCTGCGCCATCGCAGTCGTCGCGAAACATACTGAAATCGAAAGGAAAATCAGTCTGGGTGATCCAAGTCTCATGCCCAAAGAATCTCCAGCGTCGATGATAAGGGAAGCTGCAGCGGTAATCGAAGTTAGCCCCGGTTGGGAAGGCGGTCGGCATCTGGCTTCCCTGCTCTGATGCAAGCGCCGGCAGAAGCACGCGGACTCAAATCTCGAAAAACCATTCGAGTATCAAGGATGGCTCCGAGTCAGATCCGTTTATGGACATCCCGATCGAGGCGACCCGTCCACAGGAGAAAGCTCAAGAGCTCCCAACGAGAGTTCCAGACAAAACTCACGATTTTTCTGAAAGTCAAGGTTTCAGCCTTTTGACCGGAATACGTCTCCACCCGCCACCGCAGGTACTCACTCCGCCAGGGAGTGAGGCGATTGCCACGTGTTGCATTCCACACAAAACGAATCGGAGCGAACAAGGCGTTTCCCTCCGCTCAGAGTATAGACGGATTGACTTCGTTGCAGGTTATTGCAGCTTGCTGAAAAGGCTATTGGATTGGGAATCGAGCTGCGAGATCACGTCTTCCAACGCCGTCTGCTGGGTTTCGGAAAGTGAAAGCTGTGTAGAGACAGTCGCCACATCCGCCTGCATCAGGTCCGTCTGCGCGGTGGTCAACTGGGTCTGTTGGCTGGTCACCGCATCGGATGCCGCGCTTAGCTGAGTGATGGAGTTATCGACCACTACCCGCTGCTGGGAAACATAATTCAATGCTGTTCCCAATGCTTGCGTATCACTCACTGCCTGCGCGGTATTCACTGTGCCGCTGGAATAATCGGCTACCAGGCTGTTAAGGGCAGCAAAAACGTTGTTTGTGCCAGCGGCAGAAAAGATCTGACCGCCAGGCACATTCAATTGGACCTTTTGACCGTCAGGCGCCTCAATATAGTTGACATCATCATCCCCGTTATAAGTGGTTGCTGCGGGTGAGGTCGTAGTCGAAGTCGTGAACGGAGTCGTTGAAGTCTGTCCGCCGGCAAAGATGTATTGGCCCTGATAGCTCGTGTTGGCCAGCGATTGCACTTCGTCGAGAATGCCGGAGATCTGGTTTCCAATGGACTTTACGTCGCTCGCATTCATGGTCCCATTGTTGGCGCTGGTCGCCAGAGAAACTGCCTGCGTTAGCTGAGAGACTACAGAGCCCAGCGTTGAGTCGGCAACCTGCAACTGACTGGTGACCAGGCTCGAGGACTGCGTAAATGAATCGTCTTGCTGAATCTGATTCAGCAACAGGACATTCTCTCCGGATGCCACCGGGTTCTGGCTCAGGGATGTGATGCTCACGCCGCTCGATAACTCGGCCGTCAATTGCTGCTCGTTCAACTGGCTTTGATCCAGCGCGCCAACGAGGTTTGCAGAATAACTTGGATCCACCCGCATTGCTTCCCTTTCTTCACTAGGCATGCGCCTTGACTGCGTCGCTTACGCCCCGCCCGCCCTTTGCGGACTCATTAGGAAACCGTCGTTTGATCCCCGAGATTCAATGCCGATGCCATGATGGTATTCAGCATTGTGAAAACCTGCGAAGCAGCCTGGTAGCTGCTTTCCAACGTGGACATAGCGGCAGCTTCGTCGTTTAGATTGACTTGGGAAAGCGCGTTGTTCTGCGTTTGCAGTTGTGTCACAGATGCGTTTTGGGCCGTGTTCTCGGCTTGTACACCTGAGACGGTTGCTCCCAACGTAGAGACAAAGTTCGAAAAGAAGCCGGTCGGCGTCGGTCCATTACTCACACCCGCGGAACCGTTCTGGCTTTCTCCCAATTGCAAGGAGGCCGCAGCACCCTGCGTAATGGTCCCTGCACCATTGGCGGAATAGAGATCCCAGTCGAGGTTTAAGTTCGCCGCTCCGTCGGAAAGGCCGGAAAAGGTCATGCCGCTCACGTTCGCTGCGGGACTCACCAAGGCGCCGCTCGCATTGAAGGTGAGCGTTCCCGTCGCATTCGCTGACGCAACGGGATCTGCAATCATGCCCCCTGCCGTACCGCTGGCCCCGGAAATCGTGAGTACACCCCCGGTGCTCGAAACGGTGACGCCAGTAATCCCTGCCCCTGTAATTTGGGCGTCGAGCGCTGCCACATAGCCGGTAGCCGGCGGACCAGCGGTTCCGACCGCCTCGCCGGCGGTCACTGTTGGCGCAATGATTGTCGCTGTGCCGCCGCCTGCCAGGTTCCCGCTGATCGTCAGATTCGTTCCGGGATTTACCGTCTCTCCGACGCCGAAACAGTAACTTACCGAACCGGGAACACTCGTATTCGCAATCAGCACATCCGGTACCGAGATGCTGTAACCCCATTGGTTGTTACCCTGGTTGGTATATGTCACCGTTGCGTTGTAGCTGTTTCCCAGAGAGTCATAGACCTGCAGGCTGCTTGTTGCGGAGGGAGAGGAAGCATTCAGATTTTGAGGCACGCTGAAAGCTGTTGTCGCAATGGGTTGCATCAGCGATTCATTGCCAAGCTTCGCCATCGCGACCGCATTCGAATTGTCGCCTGTTCCCATCCCGGCACCGGCCGCTGCAACCTGGTTTGGGTCCGTCATGGTCACACTCATCGTCAACGCGCTTCCAGCCACTTGCGTGGGTTCATTGAAGATGTAAAGGGGGGTTGCGGAGGTTCCCGTATTCCCGTCCAGATCGGAGCCTTTATTATTCAGCTGATTTACTGAGGTGGAGACGCCGTAAGCAAGTTGGTCTAGTGAACTAAGCGCGCCGGGAATGTCTTGATCACGCGCTGTCAGGTAGCCTCCCAACTCGCCACCTCCCGAGGTCAACTGCGAGGTAATGTCCGTGGTGCCGACAAAAAAATGGGTGACTCCACTGGCGGACCCGCTGGTCAACTGGAAGCTCGAGTTTTCGGAAACCAGCAACTGTCCGGATGTCGTGGTCACGGAAAGCCCGTTGTTTTCCGTCTTCACCTGGTTGATCCCGATCAGCTGGGAAAGCTGGCTCAGATCCTCCTGACGTTGATCCTCCAGCGTGCCGGCATCGGCGTTGGGCGACGTTGACTGGATTTGCTGATTCAGTTGCGCAATCGAGGAGGTGAGCCCATTCACCTGGCTAATCACGCCGGATGCTTCCTGATCCAGGGCTGATCGCTGGGTGTTCAAACTGCCCGCCGCATTGGAAATGTCACCCGCCAGCGTTGTGGCCGAAGTGAGCACTTCTTCACGCAGAGAATTATCGGTGGGTTCGGCCTCCAGCGAAGAGAAGGAGCTGAAGAAACTGGTGAGATCGTTGCCGATGTCACCCGCAGTCGAACTGCTGGAACCGGAGTCAGGGGTAAACAGGGCCTGCACGCTGTCGAGCGCGGTCAGGCGGGCACTCGATGCCGAGGCCAACTGCTGCTGCTGATCCAGGCGCGCCGAAAGAACACTGTCGCGCATCGAGGTCGCGCCGGTCTCCGTAACCCCGTCCCCATATTGAACGCCGTTGATCTGGATCGGATCGTTCTCACGCCAATTCGGGATCTCCGTAGTGTAGCCCGGAGTGTTGGCGTTGGCCACGTTATTGGCCACAATACTGAGTGCCGACTGGTCGGCATTCAACGCACCGGAAATGAGATCGAACGCGGAACTAATGGTTCCCATCACCGCTCTCCATGCCCGTCCAGTGCCGAGTTTGCTCCCCGCCGTATTCCAGACGTCCGGCACGCAACTCCTGCAGCCGTTTCATCACGCTCAGATTGGCGCGTGTGGCTTCCATGACTCGTCCGAATACCGCCATTTCTTCGACAGCTTCCCCTGCCTGCCGAGCCCGATCCGCCCGCGCCGTCGAATTCGCAGGTTCCAGTGCGCGGTTGAGCGTCTGACAGGAGAGCGCCAACTCTTCAAGCCGCTTCGTGTCCAGACGGGCCAGCGCATGCGAGGCTTCCCACACTAATTCCTTCAGTTCGGGGTGTTCCACGCGCCTGCCCCCCGCAACTGTTGCCGTCGTTCGCTTCATCGCTCCACGACCCTCTCCGTCGTCATGCTACGCAGCCGCCTAGTTCCGTTCTCTTAACTCGATCAGCGATCGCCGCCCAACATGGCATCCACCATCTTCGACGCCACCGCGGAGGCCGGCACATTGTAAGTTCCCGCAGCCAAGGCCGCCTGGACGGATGCAACCTTGTCCGAACGTATCCCAGAGTCTGCCGCGGTCAGCGAAACTTCGCTTCCCGCACTGCTGAACGTTGCACTGTCACTGCCCAGCCCGTTTGCTCCGGTTGTTGATGTTGCACCTGCGGGATGCGGCGCCGAAGTGGTGGGTGGCGTAACTCCCAAAAGCGATTTCAGTCCATCGAGACTATTTCGAATGTCCATGCGCATTGCTCCTTACACGGTCTATCGGCGAGTTTACTAATCACTGTAGTCATTCAGGCCTTCTCATCTCAGTACTTTCTAGGCACATTTCCGGTCCCCGGTACCGAATCAGACTTGTTACCGGAATGGGACAGGTCCTTCAGAACACTGTTCGCAATCCCAAACCCTCCCCGCTCGCTCAATGCCCTTCCCAGCGCCTCGGTTGCGAACTCGCCCAGCGCTCCAGCAGATCCCGAGTCATTGCCGAAATCCCCGCCTTCGCCCGTAAGCGAGCTGCCCCGTGTCAACGGCTTCATCAATTCCTGCATCATCTGCGCCTCAAACTCGTGCGCAGCCCGCACCAGCCGGGGCTGGGGCGTATTCGTGCTCTCTGTCTGCGCATCTATCGCCGATATCGCCGTCATTGAGTTCCTCCCCGCATAAGTCCTCGCATCACAATACCTCCAAATCGGCCTCCAGAGCGCCGGCCTCTTTCATGGCCTGCAAAATGGAGATCACATCCCGCGCCCCCGCCCCTGTCCGTTGCAATTCCTTGACCAGATCCTCGACTGTGGCCCCTTGTTTCAATTCAATCTGGTTAACGGGTTTGTCCTGAGCCTGTACGGAAGTTTGCTGAACCACCTGGGTGGTTCCCGCTGAGCCGGGATTGGGTTGCGACACCAGCGACTCGCTGATGACATTTACCGAGAGGCCTCCATGCAGGATCGAAACCGGCTGCAGACGCACCGTGCCCCCGATAACCACTGTCCCGGTTCGCTCATTCACCACCACACGAGCCCGGGGATACACATCGACTTCAACGGCCTCGACCTGATCCAGCAACGAGGCCATGTCTTCGCCGGGAACTGTAGAAACCTCGACCCGGCGGCTGTCGACCGCGTGAGCGCGCGTCCCTCCCAGAGCGCGATTGATGGCACCGGCCATGCGTTCGGCGGTATGGAAATCCGCATCGTTCAGCACCACGCTGACGACGTGCATCTGCGTCAGATCGAAGGGTACTGGCCGCTCCACCAGCGCGCCGCCGGGAATCCGGGCGGTGGTTGGATGATTGAGCTGCTTGCTGTTGCCTCCGGAAGTTGCCATGTAGCCGCCCAGCACGAGTGCTCCCTGAGCCTGAGCGTAAATCTGTCCATCCGGGCCGTAGAGCGGGGTCATCAGCAGAATGCCGCCCTCAAGCGTTCGCGCATCTCCGGCCGATGAGACTGTAATGTCCATCTTGTATCCGGGCCGGCTGAACGGGGGCAGCGTCGCCACGACGAAGACCGCGGCCATATTCTTGACCTGCATGTTGCTGGCGCTGTTCGATCCGGTCTGCGGCACAGTGATTCCCATCCGTTCGAGAGCGGAGATCAAGGTCTGCGCGGGAAACACCGTCTGCGAACTGTCGCCGGTGCCGTGCAGCCCTACCACCAGCCCGTATCCGACAAGCTGATTGTCCCGAATCCCCTCGATGGTGGCCACGTCCTTGATCCGGGCCAGTTGCGGCGCCGGCTCGGAATAGACCAGGACCGTTGCCAGCAGCGCAAACACCAGCACCGGATAGCAAAGGAGTTTTCGCAAGCTCATCGTCTTCTTTCGAAATTCCGGCATGAGATTTCGTTTCTGCATCATTCACCTTGATTCCTGATCTTCGCTTCTAAAAAATCAGCATCTTCTCCAGAAAACGAACCAGCGGATTCTGCCGGTAGGTGGAGTCGTTGACGATACCTTTGCCAGTTACTTCCAATTCGAGATCGGTCATGGCAGTCGAAAGTACCTGGTTCTGGGAGCTCACATCTTCGGGACGCACAAGGCCGCGCAACTTGATCAACTGCGTCTGCTGTGAAAACGTCAGCTGCCGCGTGGCCTGCACCACCAGCATTCCATTGGGCAGCACATCCACCACTTCACCCCCAAAGGTCGTCGCCAGGCTCGAGTTCGTAGTGCTTTGCCCCTGCGCGGTCAGTCCGGAGCTGGCCGTCATCCCGACCAGATTCTGCAGCGCATTGGATGCTTTGAGAGCGCCGAAAAGCGAAGTGAGCCCAGAGTTGGCATTCGATGCCCTCGAGTTCTTGACCTGGCCATCGGTTGAGGCGGCGAGGCTCTCCGTCACCACAATGGAGACGACGTCGTGCAGCCGGGCCGCCTTGGCATCGGTGCCGAACCGCACCAGTCGCCCCTCTGGACTCCAGATCGAGCCCGGCGTTTTGACCTCTGCTGCCTGCTGCGCATGCACGCGTTGAATGTAGGCTGCGAGCGCAGCCTCGGGAGGTGTCGGTTTGGCGGCCGGTAGAAACGGTATGTGGTTCTTGCCTGACGCGCCGAGCGGTGCCGGCGACAGGGATGCATAAAACAGTGCCGCACACCATACGGCGACGACCGCTCCGCGCCGTTTCGCTTTCATGGTCGGCCTTCCTTCTCCTGCGCCAGAATCACACGTCCCGGCGCCACAGCCAGCGCGAGGACCACAGAGCCACCGATGATCAGCCGCACTCGGAGCTTGCCGCCAACCGCGGCGGGGTTGAGGGCTATCGCATCAAGTCGCGCGTCTACGACGGGAGAATGTTCCTCAAGGATCAGCCTCTCCCCTGCATGGATTACCGGTTGTAGGGGAGCCTGTGCTTTTTGCCCATCTGCTTTGGATTGCAGCGGCTCGTTCCGAACCGCATCGGCCAGTACCAGCCGACCCGGCCCGCCTGGATGACGCACGTCGATCAGGAGCAGCCAGCGAGCACCGCTGTGGGGATCGTCGATTTCGCGGACGATCGAAGAGGCAGAGAGCGTTGGATCGGCTCCCCGACATTCAACCGATTCACCGCCACGCGAATTCGGATCGTCCGCCGACTTGCTGAAGGCGCACGGCAGGATGAGCGCGGCCAGCATCATCGCTCCGAGAACTCTTGCAATCTTTACGCTCATCCTGCTCACCGGTGCCTCAAAATCTTCATCCGAAACATGCCGTTTAACGGGTCATGTTATTGACTTGCGAATACATATCGTCTGCGGCTTTGATTACCTTGGAGTTTGACTCATACGCTCTCTGAGCCAACACCATCTGCACGAACATGGTGACTACATCGACGTTCGAGTTTTCGAGATATCCCTGTTGGAGGGTCCCCATTCCTTCGGTTCCACCGGGATTGCCCGTCACCGGATTGCCCGAGTTCAGCGTTGCCTCCAGCAGGTTGGAACCCATGCTCTCAAGTCCACCCGGGTTGGGGAATGTCGCCAGCTGTAGCTGCCCCAACTGCGAAGGGTTTGTTTGTCCAGGCAGTGTCGCGTTCACCACACCGTACTGGGTAATGGTGACTGCCGTCGCATTGGCAGGAATGGTAATGGTGGGGATGACCGGGTCACCGTCGGTGGTGCAGAGGGTTCCCTGGCTGTTCAATTGAAACTGACCGGCGCGGGTGTAGGCGATGCTTCCATCCGGTCGCTGCACCTGGAAAAACCCGCTGCCCTCAATGGCAACATCCAGTGGATTGGAGGTCTGGTTCAGCGATCCCTGGGTCATAATCACCTCGGTGGCCGCCGACTTGGTTCCCAGGCCCACCTGCAGCCCGGCCGAAACGGTGTTCTGGCTTTGTGCAGCACCTGGCGTAACCAGGTTCTGATAGACCATGTCCTGGAACTCCAGGCGCAACTGGCGAAATCCCGTGGTTGAAGAATTGGCGAGGTTATTGGCAATCGTGTCCAGGTTCAGTTCCTGCGCGCTCATGCCGCTTGCCGCTGTGTACAGGGCTCGAATCATCTTTGTTTCCTCATCCTGAACGGAGACGTGCCGCTAAACGCGCGGCAGGTCCTCGGTTGCAAACTTGTTGAACTCGGTGTGAAACACCGTTAGCGCCTTCTGCATCATCTCCGCCTCACGCTGGATTAGCATCAGGTTCAGTGAACCCGGGATCGATCCCTGGTTGGCAGATTCGATTGAGCCCTGGCGTATGGATGCGTCTTTGGAGAGCGAGACGACCGTCTCGTCGGGAACCAGGTAGCGGCTCGCGCCCTCCGCAGTCAGCTGCGTTCCTTTAGGAAAGGTGAACACACCGACGGTCGCCACCACGCCGCCCGCCACCGAGAGCGCGCCGTTGGCGCCTATAGAGACTTCGCCCGGAGGAATAGCAATCGGCTGTCCGGCGGTCGACAGCACCGGCTCGCCCGCCGAGGTCACGAGTTGTCCGCTGGGTGCGCGGTGAAATCCACCGTCGCGTGTAAAACGAAGCCCGTTCGAGGTCTGGATGCGAAAGAATCCCTCTCCCTCGACGGCCAGATCCAACGCATTGCCGGTCTGCTGAAGCGTGCCCTGACCCAGGTTGAGCTTGTCCCCGCCGAGGAGTCCAAAGTTGTTGACCGTGCGGCCCAGTTGGGAATCCGCAGCATCGGGTCCCATCAGCACGGAACGGAAGAACTCCTGTTCAGAACGGTAGCCAGGGGTCTGAGAATTGGCCAGATTGGTCGCCGCAATATCCAGGGCCTGGGTGCGTGCGATCAAACCGGTCATCGCTGCATAATATCCGCTGTCCATCTCTGCATCCCCCGTCGGAAAAGGAAAGATGCAGATGCGGGACCGGAAAGAGAGAGCGTGGATTAGAGGAAATTAGGATTGGAGACGAATGTGCTGATTTGAAGGCGATTGAATCGCATAGACGGGCTCGAAGAATCCGTTGGAGGCGCCGGTCAGTGACGTAATCAAGTCCTTAACGAACGGCATTGTGCTTTCCGCCGAGATCGCCTGAGCGCCCATTCCGGCGCGGATAGCGGGTACAGGCACTGAATGTGCAACCAGGGAGCCGGTCTGTCCATTCAGCCAAATCCTGACTTACTGCAATCCATCGCAGACGATGGTGATTTCAAAGCTGGCGTCTTCGAACTGGTACGTGTGATGGAGCTGAAACTCGGGGGCCTGCACGTGCAGCTTGTAGTCGCAGCCGGTAATGACAGCGGGAACCGACAAGCCGCAATTGGCGGCCAGATTCGGGACTTTCCCTTTCCAGGCGCCGGCCAGCATGTTGCATATCTCGCCGATCCCGTCCTTGACGACGTCGTCGATCTCTTCGAACTCCATGCCAGTCATGTGCGCGGCAATCTTTCTCGCCGCGGTACTCCCACACTTGAAGACACATGCCCCACTTAGGAGACCGCCAAATCCGACAACCGCCGTGACCGACTCCGGCTCGGTTGCCGGCGGTCCGGAAACGCGCCTGCAGGTCACTCCGAGCATCATCTGAAATACCTCGTCCACGCTCCCATCCAGGTTCTGTGGATCGGAGACCAGTTGCATGGATTCCCGCAAAGAGACCGTCATTGTCTGCTCCATTTCGTTGATCTTGCCCCCCTGCGCTCGCGCGATAGCTGCGAACCGCACACCATTCAAGAGCACGTTGATCCTTTCCGGATCACGCCGCATTCACCAACGGCAGAACCCGTTCCTTCACCTGCTCGGCTGTAAAGGGCTTGCGGATGTATCCGCGCGCCCCGGCCTGAATCGCCTGCTTCACATGCTCTTCGCTCGACTCGGTCGTAATCATCACCACCGGAACACCGGGGGCAAGGTTCTGCGCCCGAAGCTGACGCAGAAACTCCAACCCGTCCATCGACGGCATGTTGATGTCAGAGAGAATCAGGTCAACCTCCTTCGCCTTCAGCACATCCAACGCCTCCGTGCCGCTGCCTGCCTCATGCACCACGGCAAGATTCAGACCCGCCTGACGAAGCGACCTCTCGATGATCTTGCGCATCACCGAGGAATCATCCACAATCAGGGCTCGAATTTCACTCATGCCAGGATCCCCCACTCTTGAGTTCATCGGCTGAGGTCCGGTTCTCATCAGGTGCATAAAACATAGCCTGTCCGGACCTTCAACCCTTAGTGGGCGCCAATAGACGCGATCACGTCATGAACCCCGGCGCTCCCGGTAGCGGCTTTGCTTCCGGCAGCCTGCCACATTCTCAACCACAGACAGTCGTGGGCTCGCACCAGACGCGCGTTCGCGGGCCTCATTCGCTCAATCGCCTTCGAAAGCGCTTGCACCATGGCCGGCTCCCCTCCGGGCTCAATCAACTCCACGGGAGGAAACGTCGAGCTCAACATGCGCGTATGCGCCTGCCGAAACAGGGATCCCTGCACCAGCCCGCACTCCACCCGTAATCCCGTAATCCGCTCGATGGCCAGGGCCATCACCGGATCGATGCGGTCTTCGAATCCGAGATATAGCAGCTTGCCTGCTGCGATGCGCAAGGGTAGCGCGCCAAAGGCGTCGACAAAAAGCCGGGGCACCAGGCTGGTCAGCGCATCGGCATCGTGCAATTCCAGAGGCAGCACCGGGCAGCTCCATTGCAGTCCAAGCGCCCTGGTGACCAGTTGCTCCCTGACGCCCTGCTGGCGGACCAGCCAGTGACCCAGGCGCCCCGCTCCTGCCGCTCGTTGTGCATCCAGCGCCTGGCGCAATTGGACAGAGGTAATCCAGCCCTGTTCGAGCATCACCAGCCCCAGTGGAATCCGGTGCCGATGATTGTCCTTTCCAGTGCTACGGCCGTTCAACTCGCGCCGTACCGCAAGGGCCACGCGTGCCGTCGTACACTTCGCCGAACAGCTCCAGCCCTCTTCAAAGACCGGCGCCGAGCGGCGTCGCAAAAGATGGAGCCATCCAGATCGGCAATCCGGGTTCGCGCAGATTTCAAACAGTCCAGTGCGGCCTCCTGGATTTCCGAGGCTGCCGGGTCCGGAAACCATGGCCCGATCCGAATGCTCGAACCCTTGATCGGCGACCGCACCTCGAACCTCAACGCGAAGGCTGCCGGATTTCAGAATAGGCATCGTATGCTCTCCAACCGCTTCCTGGGCGCGGCCACCTCCGTCACACGCAGACCGAAATTTCCATTGACCAGTACCACTTCGCCGCGGGCCACAATCCTGTCGCCCACAATGAGGTCCACGGGGTCAGAAACATGACGGTCAAGCTGCACCACGTCCCCGGGGCCGAGGTCGAGGATCTCTCCCAAAGGCATCTCCCGGCAGCCGAACCTTAGCGTCGCCTCCAGTTCGACGTCGAGAAGTAGTTCCATACCCCCGCTGAGGGCTGTTTCCGGATTCGCAGCCGCCATTGCAGGGCCCGGTGCGGATCGTTTCTCTGCCTCCTGCTTCATGGCTGGTCCTGGAGAAACCTGGGGTTGGGGGCGAATCTCGTCCCGGACAAGAATGACCCAAGCACGGTCTCCCGACTTCAGCTGGAATGCGCGCGAAACCTTGCTCTCCCCCGAGGTTTCCTCGAAGCTCTCGATGCGACATTTCGCCCCGGTCTTGGCCAGCAACTCCCCCACCGCCGCATCGGCAACCTCACGCAGCAACTCGGCCCAGCCGGCCTTCTGGTCCACCCCTTCGCCCACCAGGGGAACGTCCAGGATCTTCGCGTCAAGAACCACGGCGAACCGCCCCTGCTGGTCTCCGGAAAGGGTCGCGGCAAATCCAAACGACCCCTCGACCATCGGCCGGGGAATCGACTCAACCAGTTGCGGCTCCCCGGCAAGCGCCTGGGAAAATAACGCTTCGGCGACGCCTGTCCAGCATTCGAGATAGGTTTTCATGGCGTGACCTCCCTGATTGGCCGTCCCATCCGTGCCGCACGATGGGGGCCTTGCCGAATGGCTTGCGCCTCGGAAAGCGGCTGGCCCCCGACCTGCCAGATGGGCGCCGTGTTCGCAGCCACGTCGAGGCGAAGAATTGAGCCCGGTTCGAGGTTCTCGAGCATGCTAGCCGACAGGCGAACGACCGGCAGTTGCAGGGAGCCGCCAAAGCGAATTCGCCGCGCCATGGTCTCCATGCGGGTCCGGGTCTCGCCGGCGTGGCGGCGGCGGCCGACACGATCCGAGGTCAGGCGGCGCAGAATGGTGTTGGCGACGAAAGCCGGGAAGGCCAGGTTGAGCAGCCCCGAACTGTGAGGCATGCGAATTTCGAAGCTCAGGCAGAGGGTCTTCTCATTCACCGACATGATCCGGGCCACCTGGGTCTGCATCTGGCGGCGCTCAAAGTTGAAGCTGAGCCCCACCGGCTGCCAGGCAATGGTCAGTTCGCGGCAGATGATCTCCACCAGGCTGGCCACGATGGCCTCCTCGATGTCGGTAATCTCCCTGAGTGGCCCCTCTCGGCCTTCCCCACCCAGCAGCAGGTCGATAACCGGAGGAGCCAGCGCCAGGTCCAGCTGCAGGACCGACAGCGCGCCCAGTGGTTCCAGGCGGACCGAAGCCACATAACTGACCTCCGGAATCCTCAGAACAAACTCGTTGAACTGAATCTGTTCGGCCGAGACCAGGTTGACCTGAAAACGGGTGCGCAGCCAGGCCGCCAGATTATGCGTCAGGTTGCGGGCAAACAGGTCGTTCAGCATGCTGATGGCGCGAAGTTGTTCGGTGGAGATCTGACCCGCGGAAGAGAAGTTGTACGGGACCACTTTAGGCCGTTGCTCCGCCCGTGCTGCATCCGGCTCAGTCGTCCGCGCGGCCTCGAACAGGGCATCAATCTCGTCCTGCTTCAGTATCTTTTCCATCAGCTCTTGCCCCTGGCCCTTTCGGTCGTTTTGCGGGCACCAGGAGCGCCGAACGCACCGCGGGCAGCCAGGTCCTTGAGCGCGGCACGGAGATGGACAACCGCCGAGGCGTGCACCTGGGAGATCCGGGACTCGACAACCCCCAGCGCCAATCCGATCTCACGCATGGTCATTTCTTCGTAGTAATAGAGTGTCATCACCAGCCGCTCCCGGTCAGGCAGATTCGCGATCGCATCGGTCAGACGCCCTTCGAGCTCTCCCCGCAGGCAGCGGAAAAGCGGGTCCTCCTCAGGCCGCCCGGGAACATAGGCCAGCTCCTCCTCCCCTGAATCCTCATTCCGCTCCATATGCAGGGTGCCCACTTCCAGCCCCTTCAGATCCCCCAGGAGCTGCTGATACTCGTCCAGCCCCAGCCCCATCTCCGCCGCCACTTCGTTTTCTCCCGGCGCGCGGCCCAATCGTGCCGTAACCTGCCGGATGGCCTCTTCGACCGCACGGCCTTTGCGTCGCAACTCCCGCGGGCTCCAGTCCAGGGTGCGCAGGCTGTCGAGAATCGCGCCACGGATGCGAAACTGAGCGTAACTGCGAAATTGCACCTTCTTCGTCGGGTCGAACTTGGCGAAGGCGTCCATCAGCCCAACCACTCCAGCCGAGACAAGGTCTTCAATGTCCACGTGCTGGGGCAGCCGCTCGTGAATGCGGCGGGCCAGGAACCGAACAATGGGAAGATGTTCGAGCAGCACTCGCTCCTGCTCACCGCTGAGCACCGCCATCGCCGAGGGAACGGGCGGATATCCGTTGTTCCTCGGGACTCTCTGTACGCTTGCCATACCCGCCGCTTCCATCCCCATTGATCCCCTTTCAACGCACCGTTCCAACCGGGCGCAAACGAATTTCTGGCGGAATCTCACCTGCTGCCACAACGGCCAGACGAGGCAGAACCGGCTCCAGCCAGCGCTTTACGTGGTAGCGGGCCGGACTAGGACAAAGAAGCACCGGAAGGGCCGCAGCAGTGTTGGCGCCGATAAGTTGTCTCAAAGAATCGGCCAGCCGCCGAATTAGTGGTTTTCCCGCCGTCCCTGTTGAGGGCAAAAGGCGCATCCCGGTTTCCGGAGCCAGCGTGGTTAGAATTTCTTCTTCGAGTGCCGGATCGAGCAGCAGAACCGGAAGTTGACCACCGCCGTCCAGCAGCGGGCGCACCAGCCTTCGGCCCAGCGCCTGACGCGCCGCTTCAACCAGCGCCACCAGGCTCTTATTCATAGGCGCGGTTTCGAGCATCGACTCAAGAACGGTACCCAGATCGCGGATCGAAACCCGCTCGCGCAGCAGTTGCTCAAAAACGTGCCCCACCTCGCCCAGAGAAAGTAGCTTCGGGGTCAGTTCCTCGATCAGCTTGGGGTGACTGTCGTTCAGCGAGTCGAGCAACCGCTTGGTCTCCGACCGGCCGAGCAGTTCCCAGGCGTGCTGACGAATCAGTTCGCCGAGATGGGTGGTGATTACCGTAACCGAATCCACCACCGAATAACCGGCTGCAACAGCCTGATCCTCAAGGCCGGGCGCTATCCAAATGGCAGGCACTCCGAAGGCGGGCTCGCGGGCCTCTTTCCCCGCTAGAGGACGCCTTGCCGGATCCGAAGAGACGGCCAGCAGCAATGCTCCCTCAGTCTGCCACCGGCCAATCTCCATGCCGCGCAGCGAAAACAGGTACTCGCGCGGCTTCAACCGCAGGTTGTCCGAGATGTGCACCGGTGGAACCAGAAAGCCCATCTCCGAAGAGAGATGGCGGCGCAGAGAGCGAACCCGGCTCAACAGTTGCCCACCCTGCTTCTCATCGACCAGAGGAATCAGCTGGAACCCGATCTCGAGAGTCAGTTCTTCCAGGCGCAGCAGGTTGGCAAGATCCGCGCCTTGCGCCTGCTCTGCCTTCTTTTTCTCTCCGCTTGCCGACTCGGCCGGAGGCGGAGCCGGCGGATGGGCTGCGGTGCTGCGCGCACCCCAGAAGAGCGCCGCAGCCACACTCAGAAACGCAAACTTCGGCAGGCCGGGAATCAGGCACATGGCGGCCGAAACAAGGCTGGCAAGATAGAGTGTCGTCGGCTTGGCCAGCAACTGCTGGCGAATCTCTCCGCCCAGCAATCCAGCCGAGTTGGCACGTGTCAGCGTGATACCGCCGGCGATCGACACCAGCAGCGAGGGGATGAGCGTGACCAAACCGTCGCCGACCGTCAGCACGGTGTAGGTGCGGGCTGCTTCACCCAGCTCGATACCCTGCTGCAATGTGCCGATCAGCAGCCCGGCAACAATGTTGATGGCGGTGATCAGAATGGTGGCCAGCGAATCGCGCTGGTTGAAGCGTGCTGCCCCGTCCATCGCCCCATAGAACTCCGCCTCGCGCGCAATCGCCTGACGACGGCGGCGCGCCTCGGCCTCATCGATCAAACCCGCATTCATGTCGGCGTCGATGGCCATCTGCTTTCCGGGGAGCGCGTCGAGGGTGAAGCGCGCAGTCACTTCGGCCGTACGCACGGCGCCGTGCGAGACCACCAGAAACTGGATCGCAATGAGGGCCAGGAAGAGGACAAAGCCCACCACGTAATTGCCACCCACCACGAATTGCCCAAAAGCCTCGATGACCTTGCCGGCAGCCGCGGTACCCTCGGATCCGTGCAGAAGAATCCGACGGCTCGAGGCAATATTCAATGCCAGCCGGAACAGGGTCAGCAGCAGCAGGAGAGTGGGGAAAACGCTCAGTTCCACCGCTCTTCGGATCTGCACCGCGGAGAGGAAGACGATGATGGAGGCGGCCATTGAGATCGCCAGCAGGAAGTCAAGCGCTGCGGCGGGCAGTGGCACCATCATGACGAAGACCACGCTGATCGCGGCCAGAGGGAGCACCACCTCGCGCAATCGTTGCAGGATCGATAAGCCGGGGAGCGAACTGGACGGCAAGGCTGTGGTGCTCACTGGGTACCTCCTCGGAAGGGTTGGGCAGGATCGGCAGGCGGCCTCTGAGGCTGCGCTTTGCCCCGCGCTGCCGCCTGGCGCGCACGCCGATCGCGCAGCTCAGCTTCGACCCGTTGGCGATAGAGCCAGGCCAAAATCGCGGCTACTGCTGCATAAAGCTCCACGGGAATCGGCTGGCCCACCTCGACCGATCGATAGAGCGAGCGAGCCAGTGGCGGATTCTCGATAATGGGCACGCCAGACCAGCGAGCGTCGGCCTTGATCTCCTCGGCCAGCAGATTGCGGCCCTTGGCGACCACCTTCGGCGCCTCCATGGTGCCAAAGTCGAAGGCCAGCGCGACCGCGTAATGGGTGGGGTTGGTAAACACCACGGCCGCCTTCGAGATATCGGCCTTCACGCGGCGGCGGCGCATCTGCCGCTGCAGATTCCGGATACGGCCCTTTATTTGCGGGCTTCCCTCTGTCTGCTTCATCTCGTCCCGCATGTCCTGCTTGCTCATCTTCAGCCGGGACTCGCGGCTTTGCCACTCAACCAGGTAGTCAATGCCCGACCACCCGAAAAGCAGCCATGCAGCGGCCATCAGCAGGCCATAAACATCGGAACTCAGCATGTTCAGCCGGAAAACTGAAAACGGAGGAAGAGTCAGTTGCCGGGCAATGCGCTGTATGGCAAATACAGCGAGGAACCCGGCAGGCACCAGCGATTTGGCCAGCCGCGTTGCGGCGCGCATCGAAAAGAGGTTGCTGATATTGCTGACGGGATTGATGCGGTCAAATTTGATGCCCACGGCTCCGGCGAAGAAGCTGATTCCTCCCGTCTGCAGGATTCCCATACCCAGAACCGAGACCGCGACCGCCATCATGACCACACCGCAGGGACCGAGCACCTCCAAAGCCAGCCGGCGCAGAGCGTACAGCGTGGGCTGAATCTGCGCTGGTTCCCAATGGGCGGGCGCACCCAGATCGAGAAAACCGGTGTACGTGCTGCGCCATGCAATCAGGACATGTTCTCCGAATGCCCCCAGCACCATGACGCCCGCCAGGGTTCCGGCGGCGGCCGAAAGCTCGCGGCTGTGCAGCACATCGCCTTCCTTGCGAGCCTGGTCGCGACGGTGCTGGGTTGCCTGTTCTGTGCGGTCTCCCGGCATCGGCTATCCTCCCAGCCCCATGCCCGCAGCGGAGCCCAACCCGTGGCCCCCCTGGGTAATCAGTCGCTCGGCCAGATCTAACAGCCCTGCGAAGCGCGCCTCGATGAAGCGCGGCCAAAGTGCAAGAGATCCGGTCAGAAGCGCAAACCCCGTCAGTGTCTTGAGGGGCACCGTGAGATTCATCACCGGCAACTGCGGACTGAGCTTGCCCAGCAGAGACACGGCAACCTCCACCAGCATGGTCGCCGCAAGCAAGGGCGCAGCCAGCTCGACTGCAGCCAGAAAGATGCCTCCCGCGGCGCGCACAATACCCAGTGCGGCAGGAGGAAGAAGTACGAAGCTGCCCAAAGGCACCGCGTGGAAGCTGCGGACCATCGAGGCCAGCAGAATCCGGTCGAGTCCGGCGGTGATGAGCACCAGGGTGCCCATCAGTTGAAACAGATCGCCAAGCAGCGGGGTCTGAATATTGGAAGTGGGATCCAGCAAATTGACCATGGAGAAGCTGAATTGCACTCCGGCAATCTGACCGGCAAACAGCAGCATTTCGTTCAGAAGCGTCAGAGTCAGGCCATAAACCAGTCCCACCGCAAGTTCCCCCAGCAGAGAGGAGAGAGTGATCGATACGTGCGCATTGGGAAGTGCGGCAACCAGCGGGGCCAGCAGCCAGGCCACCGACAGCACAAAAACCGCCTTGGTGCGCATCATGAGAGCAGTTGAAGAAAGGAACGGGGCAAAGGCCACCATGCCGCTGACGCGCACCAGCACAAGCACCATGGCGCTCAGGAAGTTCTCCCAATCGAGTTCGGTCCCCTGAGGCACGTCGAGTCCTTTCAGTCTTGTTCTCTGTTCGCTATCCCAGATAACGGTGCAGGTCAGTCAGGAGAAGCACCGTATACGCGGCCATCCGGCCAAGAAACCACGGCATGCCCACGAGGAGGATGAAAGCCACTGCAGCCAGGCGCGGGACGCTGGTCAGCGATTGCTCCTGGAGGCTCGTCAAAGTCTGCAGCAGGCTCAGAAGGAAGCTCAGAAGGGCGGCGGCAATCAGCACCGGCCCGGCCAGAATCATGGCTTCCTTCATCAGTTGGCGCAACAGTTCGGCAACCATGTCGGGCGTCATCCACTCCTCCTCAGAAGCTCTTCAACAACGAACTGGCCAGAAGATTCCAGCCATCGATCATCACAAACAGCAGAATCTTCAAAGGCGTCGAGATCACCACCGGAGGTAACTGAAACATGCCGATCGACGTAGTGATGGAGGCGGTAACCATGTCGATCAGCAGAAAGGGCAGAAACAGAACCGCGCCAATTGAAAAGCCAGCCTTGAGCTCGGAAAGAATGTAGGCTGGAACCACGGCCCTCATGGGCAGGTCGTCGGGAGTTTGCGGGCGCGGAATCTGACCCGCTGCGGCAAACAGGGCGAGGTCCTTCTCGCGAGCGTAGTGCAGCAGAAAATGCTTCACCGGTCTGGCTCCCAGGTCGATCGCTTCCCAACCCGTCACCTGACCGGCGCGATACGGTTCGACCGCCTGCTGATCTACCTGGGTAAGTACCGGCGTCATCAGGAACCAGGTCATCATCAGTGCGAGCCCCATCAAGGTAGGGTTCGAGGGCGCGGTCTGTGTTCCCAGAGCCTGGCGCAGGAAATGAAAGACCACCAGCAGACGCACCAGCGGGGTCATGGCCATCAGGATGGCGGGGAGCAGCGTCAAAAGCGTGAGGACAAAAAGAATCGTCCACGGTGTCGAATCCGCTGGATGAAACCGCGCGTTGAGATCCGGCAATAAGGGCGCAGACGCTGCGGCTGCAGCGTGCGCAGTCCAGACAGCTACCATGACAGCCTCGCTGAACGAACGGGCCTGGGACGGCCGAAACGGAGCTGAGCACCGGGAAGCGTTTCGGCGTCCAGCGGATAGAATGCGGGAGCCCCATCCGCCGAAGTGGCGACAAGAAACCGGCGGCCTTCGGCTTCAACCAGCGACAGCGACTGCCTTGGCGCGAGGGTAATCCGCTCGACCAGCGCGAGCCGTGGCTGCGGACGGCCCGCTCCGCGCAGCCTCTCCAGAACCCACGCGCCCAGCCCGACTGCCGTTGTCTTTGACCCTTCCGATTTCTGGTTTCTTTGCTCCATGATCCCTTTCGCCCCCCGATTGCGCGATCTTCCCGAAACATCCCCCCGATCGCTCAAGCCAGCCGGGTCAGCCGCACCGCCAGATGCGAATCCATGACTTCGAACTCGCTCCAGGCAAGTTGCACCTCGCCGGCGGAAAGCGGCATATCTTCGTCGTGAGCCCATTGAGTCTCAATCACCTGCCCTGAACCCAGGCTCAATAGGCGGCGTACGCGGAAGTCCCGTACCGGGACCGAAACTTCGAGCTCCACCGGCAACCTCGAGATCGGCAGATTGAGTGGAATCGACTCCGTGTCGTCGGGCTCATGCGAAGGGATCAATGCGTTCTCACCTGTTATTCCCGTCACGCCGGGCAACGAAGGCGGGTGCGCCGTCCGCTGCGGTGAGGCTGGTGCCGATATAGAATTTCCGTTTTCCATTTGCTGAGGAATCTTGCATAAAAATGACCAGAACTGAGACAGAAAGATTGGAATGGCCTAATAAATGCGCTCCAGCAACCTCTCCGTTTCATCCCCTGCAACCTCGTAGCAACATCGCTGCTACACTGGAGATTGACACCCAAGCGCGGCCGCGCCAGCCCTGAACCGGCGGGAGTCCGTTTCGAATCGAGGTCGAAATCTATGTCGAAAGATCATGAAATCAGAAGCTTTACCGGAACTGGCCTGCGTCTGAAAATTGGCCTGGCAGAGATGCTCAAGGGCGGCGTCATCATGGACGTGATGAACGTGGAGCAGGCACGTATCGCGGAGGAGGCAGGCGCCACCTCGGTGATGGCTCTGGAGCGCGTTCCCGCAATGATCCGCGCCGAGGGCGGCGTGGCCCGCATGGCCAAACCCAGCCTGATCAAGCAGATCATTCAGGCAGTCTCGATTCCGGTGATGGCCAAGGCCCGCATCGGCCACTTTGCCGAAGCCCAGATTCTGCAGGAGCTGGGCGTGGATTTCATCGACGAAAGCGAGGTTCTCACCCCGGCCGACGAGGCACACCATATCGACAAGCACGCTTTCACAACTCCCTTTGTTTGCGGCGCGCGCAACCTGGGCGAGGCCCTGCGTCGCATCGCCGAAGGTGCGGCCATGATCCGGACCAAAGGTGAAGCGGGGACAGGAGACGTGGTTCACGCCGTGCAGCACATGCGCCAGATCACCAGTGAAATGCGCGCGTTGACCGTGCTCTCCGATCAGGAACTCTACAAGGCCGCCAAGGATCATCAAGCTCCCTACGAACTGATCCGTATGGTGGCTGCAACCGGCAAACTGCCGGTGCCAAACTTCTCCGCGGGCGGAATCGCCACCCCTGCCGACGCCGCGCTGATGATGCAGCTTGGCGCCGAGGCTATTTTTGTAGGGTCGGGCATCTTCATGAAGGAGCGCGCTACACCGCTTGACGTCGAGAACGACCCCAAAGAACGCGAAGAGGCTGTCTCGCGCGCCAAGGCCATTGTCATGGCGACAACCCACTTCAACGATCCCAAGATCCTTGCCGAGGTGTCCGAACAGGTCACAGGCACAATGAAAGGTCTTGCCGCCGCCGCCATCGAGGAGTCTCAGCTTTTGCAGACCAGAGGTTGGTAACCACATGCGGTGGGGCAGCCGCTCGCTAGTCGATTGCACTGGCCTTTTATCTTCCCTACCGGGGCCAAAAGAGCATTTGCATGTCAGCGCCTTCCTGCCACAGATTGGTTGGAAACTTGTAACGTGATGATGAGATTGAGTGCGCGCTGCTGGCACTCTCCCAGGGAGTGTGATTGATCTCTCGAAGAGCAAGCCTCGGGATGTTGATCGCACTTGCTGCAGTCATCGCCTTCGCCTGTTGTCTGATCCCGCGCATCCCACAGCCGCTTTCTTACCATCAATTCGCAGATCATCGTAGTTTCCTCGGCATCTCGAATTTCGGCGATGTGTCTTCCAACCTGCCATTCGCGCTGGTTGGAATTTGGGGCCTCAATTTCTTGCTTCGCAAGCATTCCGCAGGGAGTAACGGGCAATTCATCGATCCTCGAGAAAGATGGCCGTACCTCTTCGTTTTCGCAGGGCTGCTCCTCACCGCATTTGGGTCTTCGTATTACCACTTGTCGCCCGACAACGCCCGCCTGGTCTGGGATCGTCTGCCGATGACAATCACTTTTATGGGGCTGGTTGCAGCCATCATTACCGAGCGCATCAGCGTCCGGCTCGGCCTCTACATCCTGCCCGTTCTTCTTCTCATCGGCGTTGGCAGCGTGCTCCAATGGCACTGGAGCGAGGTCCATGGCGCGGGCGACCTGCGTTTCTATGCGTCGGTTCAGGCCTATTCGACCCTGGTCGTCCTTCTGGCATTTCTCTTTCCGCGCCGTTACACGCGAACCTCCGATTTCTGGTGGGTGATTGGTTTCTATGTGCTTGCCAAGCTTTTGGAAACTTATGATCGCCCCATATTCGCGGCACTTCACATCGTCAGCGGCCACACCCTCAAGCATCTGGCGGCAGCCGCGGCTGGATTTTGTATTCTGAACATGATTCAAAAGCGAAGCCCCATTTCGCGCGACGCGAAAGGCTAAGGACCTTTAAGTGTTCCGCATGCGGATATTCATTTTGTTCACTAACGATCTCTCTTCATTGGTCGCAGGAGATAAGGTTTGACCGAAGAACAATCTCTGCCCCGCGTTGGCGTCCTGGCCATTCAGGGTGACTATGCGGCCCACGCCGAAGCGCTGGCTGAATCAGGCGCAGAGCCTGTCGCCGTGCGCAAGCCGGAACAGCTCGCCGGCCTGGACGGTCTGATTCTCCCCGGCGGCGAATCGACAACGGTTCTGCGATTCCTCGAGAAGCTCAACTTCTTCGAGAGCTTGCAGAAGTTTTGCGCAGCGCATCCGGTCTTCGGCACCTGCGCTGGCGCCATTCTGCTGGCGCGAGAGGTCAGGAACCCAGCTCAGCGCAGCCTCGGCATTCTCGACGCCACCGTGGAGCGTAACGCCTACGGCCGTCAGATCGACTCCACCATCCTGACCGCAGAAACACAGCTTCCCGGAGGTCCGCTGGAGATGGTATTTATCCGCGCCCCCCGCATCGTTGAATCCGGGGCCGGAGTCGAAGTGCTTGCTCTGCGCGATAGCTATCCGGTGCTGGTCCGCCAGGGCCGGGTGATGGCGGCTACTTTTCATCCCGAGCTCAGCCCCGACCGCAGAGTGCATCGCCTTTTTGTAAAGGTGGTGAACGAAGCACGCCTCAGTTGAACAGGCCCTGAATCTCTCGATCCGTCTCCGCCTTGAGGGTGAACGGGAAATTTTGGGCCATCCCCTTCGAAACTCCGTGCGTCCAAACCTAGGTGAGAGTAATCTCATTCCCACAGAGGCCCCGATGCCGTCCATTTTTACCCCCAGCCCAGCGGAGATTGAGCGTCGAGATCCGGGAATCGGCGGAAAACCGCCCTTGGACCTGCGCCCGACCGGCGGGGGCGGCGGTGGCGACGACGACTGGAAAAATCAGCGGCGCGGTCCGCGCGAGCTTCTTCACAAAGTGCGCCTTTTCGTCTTTCTGTTTCTCTCAGCCGACATGCTCTTCTTTGCGGTGTTGGTCGTGGTGTTTTACTCCCGGCAGGCGGGGATGCAATTGAACATGCATACCCACGAAATGATTGGCGACTGGCGGCCGGTCGATCTGCCACCCATCCTCTACCTGAATACCGCGGCCCTTTTGCTGAGCAGCCTGACCATGGAATGGGCCCGGCGGAGCATTTTCCGAGAGATTGATGTCCTTGAAGAGTGGCTGGGACTTGGCCAGCCGGCGCTCCGGCGCGCAATTCCCTGGGTGGCTGCTACAGTCGTGTTCGGCTCCCTGTTCCTTGTTGGACAGGGTATTGCATGGCGCCAGTTGACAGCACAGGGATTCGCTTTTGATCGACATGCGACACCAGCAAGCTATTTCTTCTATGTGATCACGGGCCTCCATGCTGCCCACCTGATGGTCGGCCTGGCAGGTCTTATCTTTTGCCTCGTCGCCCTCGGCTGGCTTCCCCGCGTTGAATTTCGTCAGGTAGCGCTCGACACCACCGCATGGTTCTGGCACACCATGGGGATCGCATGGCTGGTGCTTTGGGCAGTGATGGCCCTCGGCCAGTGACGTGGAAATCGTTCAGAAATAGATGATTTTGCTTCAACCCTCGTTCGTTCGCAAACGAAGGAACGATCGACAGCGATCCGCGAAGCTCGGCATTTCAGGGCACTCGAAATATACCTGACGATTGAACGCCATCAGCAACTGCACCGCCATAACCCGGCTGTCAGTGGCGGACAACGAGCCACCTTCGTGGACGAACTCATCGGTCAGATATTCGATGGCGTGGCCCAGAATCTCCAGAGCGTGCCCCGCTTCCGGAGTAATGCGCCGCCGTTTGGAGGCTACGCGCGGAAAGACGTTCGCGGGAGCGACGGAATCGGCCCCGGAGCGAGCGGGAACGAATAGACCGGTCGATGTGGTAGCTGCCATATTGTTCATCCTCAACCTGTTCTTCGGCCCTGTGGCGCCACTTTTCAGATGACAGAAGTACTGTGTCCCATAAGAGGACGCTGGATTGTCGCGTGCCTTTACAGGAAGATGATGTGATGTCGCTCACTCAGGTCACATCCAATGTTCGTAAATCGCGGAATCGGGGTAACTTCTGCCTCCTGCATGCATCTCGTCCGCATCCAATAGAGTGTTAATGTGAGAAAAAGGTCTATACACGGCGTCAAATGTTTCGCCTGCCTGCCGAAGATGGGGAGCAATTCAGCACATCCAGACACCCGCCTGCTGCCCATGGTGCTCCGCCTTGACGGGATGAGCCTGAAAACCTAAGCTCAAACCAGCAACTCTTCGATCGGAATCTGTTTGCGGTTCCGGGCGTGCGGGTGAAATCTTCGGGCTTTTTCGGGCTGGGTGGCGATGAATCAGATTCCTTACTACTGGCAGTACCTACCGCTGCTGCTGCAGATTCTCGCTGCCTTTGGCATGTGCGCGGGAATGGTTGCCGGTTCCTTCTTCATCGGGCGGCACCGCAACTCGAAAACCAAGCTGGCTGCGTACGAGTGCGGAATCGAAGCTGTGGGCGATGCCCGCAGGCGCTTCAGCGTTCGCTTCTATATGGTCGCTGTCCTGTTCATCCTCTTCGACGTGGAAGCGGTCTTCATGATGCCCTGGGCGGTCATCTACCGCAAGCTTCCCCTCATCACCGGTTCGCGCCTCTTCGGCTTCTGGGAGATGCTGGTTTATCTAGGCTTTGTAGCCGTAGGACTCTACTACATTGTGCGCAAGGGCATCCTCAACTGGAGCCAGGACAAGGCGGATTTATAGCATGGGCGAAAAACCCACAATCATGGGCAAGGCAGCCGTCGTGGAAGCTCTGCCGGAGCATCCGGCTGTCAAAGCCGTCCTTGCCTGGAAACCCGAGGCCTTGATCGACGCAAAATTCGACCGCAATGAGCTGACGCTCACCATCGCCGCCGAAGAGATTCGCGCCGCAGCCGCCACCGTGCAGGCGGCTGGCTACAACTTCATGGACGACCTCACCGCCGTCGACTGGTTCCCTTCCTCGCCGCGGTTTCAGGTCAGCTACCACCTCCTGTCGCACAAATTTAAGGAATACATCCGCCTCCGCGTGCTGCTCGACGATGCCAATCCATCGGTCGCATCCATCACACCCGTGTGGCCCTCGGCTAACTACTACGAGCGCGAAGTCTTTGACCTTTTCGGCATTCGTTTCGAAGGTCATCCCAATATGCGCCGCATCATGATGCCCGACGATTGGGTCGGCAATCCCTTGCGCAAGGACTATCCGGTGGAGGGGTATCGCTAGATGGCAGAATTGATCGGCACACCCATCCTGGAAGCGCCGCTGGCTGAAGGCGCCAAAGACCAGCACATGGTCATCAACATGGGGCCGCAGCATCCTGCGACGCACGGCGTGCTGCGCCTGGTGCTGGAGATCGACGGCGAGATCATCGTCCGTCTCTACCCCGAGGTTGGCTACCTGCACACCGGTATCGAGAAGACCTGCGAAGCCAAGTTCTATCAGCAGGTGGTTCCGCTCACCGACCGCATCAACTATCTCGACCCTCTATCCAACAATCTTTGTTATTGTCTTGCCGTTGAAAAACTCCTCGGCCTTGAGGCTCCCGAGAAAGCCAAGTGGCTGCGCGTTCTGCTGGTCGAGTTGAGCCGCCTGAACTCACACCTCATCTGGCTCGGAACGCACGCCATGGACATTGGCGCGCTCACAGTCTTTCTCTACACCTTCCGTGAACGCGAAGATATTCTCCGGCTCTTTGAGGCCGTGGCCGGTCAGCGGATGATGACCAGTTATTTCCGCATCGGCGGGCTGTCGATGGAGCCGCCTCTCGATTTCCTCGACCGTGTGCAGGCATTCATCAATACCTTCCCAGAGAAGATTGACGAGTACGCCAACTTGCTCACCGGCAATCCCATCTTCCGGAATCGCTTGATGGGCGTGGGTTATCTTTCCGCTGCCGATGCCATTGCGCTGGGAGTCACTGGCCCTCCCATGCGCGCATCAGGTGTAGATTTCGACCTGCGCCGTGACATGCCCTACTCCGGCTATGAGAAATTCAAGTTCGACGTTCCCATCTCCACCGGCGGCGACTGCTGGGCACGCTATGAAGTCCGGCTGATTGAAATGCGCGAGAGCGTAAAGATCATTCAGCAGGCGCTCGACGGCATGCCCGAAGGCCCTGTCAAGGCTGACGCTCCGAAGATCGTCCTACCTGACCGCGAAAAAATGAAGACGCAGATGGAAGCGCTGATCCATCACTTCAAGATTGTCACCGAAGGATTCGAAGTCCCCGCCGGCGAAGTCTACCAGGGCATTGAAGCGGGCCACGGCCAGACCGGCTACTACGTGGTTTCCGATGGCACCGCCAAACCGCACCGGGTCCACATGCGCTATCCGTCCTTCGCCACCTTGCAGGCGCTTGAAACCATGTGCCAGGGCCGAATGCTGGCTGACGTGGTAGCCATCATCGGTTCCATCGACATCGTATTGGGAGAGATCGACAGATGAGTGACTACGTCGTCTTGCAACAGTATGTTAACGACCTGACTGCGGAGTTCGAAGGTAAGCGTGAGGACATGCGGTTCGCCGATAAGTTCGGACGCAACCTTGTGGATGCCTTGAACAAGATAATCGAGGTACTCTCCAATCGGCCGGAGGAGTTTCCAACCTGTCCAGTTACCAAAATAGCCGACCTCAAAGTAAAGACGGAAGAACTCAATCTGGATATTTGGAAGTTTCGAATCAAGGTTTCGGCAGGCATCTCTGAGGCCCTCGTATTGATCAACCCTGGACCTGGGATCATCCTTTTCGAGTTTTCAAGGGAATACACCCCGAGAACGGCAACATTTAGTCGAGCTGCTGTCCAATTTGGGCAGTCAGACCAGCCTCCGAACGCTCTTCAGGGGCCGTTCCCGCCGAAGGGTCCAAAGCAAAGCTGGACTGCTAGCTCTCTTTGGCTTACGGACACAATCGTGACTGATGCATGGGTGAGCCCAGAAAAGCTTGCCGTGCAGATCATGAAGCATCTAACCAGGTTCGACATTGAAGCGGACCTCGCGGCCTTAATCAACCAAGAGACCAATGCAAACTGACCTTTGGCAGGAGCTTTGGGTGTCTCTTGCTTCCCTGCTCCGCAGCTACACAGCGGCACATGGGCTGAATGGCAATCGCCAGGCGACGATCGAGTTGGGCGAGGACAAGATTCTGGTGCGGCACGGAGATGATTGGCTCGATTTAACACGCAGCGGAGCAACGGTGACATGGCTGCGCGAAAATGGAAGAACTGGAACATTGCAGTTGACTGAAGCCGGAACATTACGCGGCGAGACAAATGAGGAAGACATGGATATGGCAGCCGAAGCCTGGGCCAGGGAGTTGATGATATGAGCCCAAATGATAAGAGTCCGGACACTATGAGCCTCTTTTCACCCGCGTTGGCCAGGCGTTTTGATGCCCTGGTCCAGAAGTATCCCCTCAAGCGCTCCGCCCTGGTTCCCATGCTCCTCTACGCGCAGGACGAAATCGGCTACCTGTCCGACGCCGTCATCGCCGAAGTCGCCGATCGAATCGGCATCACCCAACTGGACGTGCGCGACGTCGCCAGCTACTACTCCATGCTCCGCTTCAAGCCCGCCGGCAAATTCAACATACAAGTCTGCACCAACATCAGTTGCATGCTGCGCGGCGGCTACGACCTCTACGAGCGCTTTCAGGAAGAACTCGGCATCGGCCACAAGGGCGTTACGGCCGACGGCATCTTTTCCCTCGAAGAAGTCGAGTGCATCGGCGTCTGCTGCTGGGCTCCAGCCATCCAGGTCAATTACGACTTTCACGATGAGCTAAGTCCCGAACACGTCCCCGGAATCATCGCCGGCTATCGTGGAAAATCCAGTTCTAAAGGGACGGGAAACCATGCCTAGACTCGTCTCTCACCCCGATGAAGTGAAGATCGTCACCCGCCGTTTCGGCATGGGCGCGGCAGAAATCGACCGCTACATCGAACTCGGCGGCTATGATGCTGCCAAAAAGTGCCTCGCGCAGGGCCCTGACTGGATCATTGCCGAGATGAAGGCCTCCAACCTCCGCGGACGTGGCGGCGCTGGATTTCCCACCGGCCTCAAGTGGTCCTTCGTCCCCAAGCAAAACCCCAAACCAAAATACGTTCTGGTGAATGGTGATGAGAGCGAGCCCGGAACCTGCAAGGATCACCTGATCTTTCTGCACGATCCGCACGCAGTCATTGAAGGCACCATCATTGCCGGCCTCGCCATTGGCGCCAAGGTCGGCTTCATCTACCTGCGCGGCGAGTATCGCTACCTGCTCGAAATTATGGAGAAGGCTGTCGCCGATGCCTACGCCAAGGGTTTCCTCGGCAAGAACATCTTCGGTTCCAACACAGAGTTCCAGGTCATCACGCAGTCCGGCGCAGGCGCTTATGAAGTAGGCGAAGAGTCGGCGCTGATGGAGTCGCTCGAGGGCAAGCGGGGAATCCCGCGTATCAAGCCACCATTCCCCGCCGTCGTTGGCCTTTACGGCGGTCCCACGGTCATCAACAACGCAGAGACCATCGCCACCGTGCCCCACGTCATCGAAATGGGCGCAGCGGCCTACGCAGCGGTCGGCTCAGAACGCAACGGCGGAACGCGTCTCTTCTGCCTCAGTGGCCATGTCGAGCGGCCCGGTGTCTACGAGTTGCCCATGGGGTACAACCTCAAGAAGATGATCTTCGAAGTCGGCGGCGGAATCCGCGGTGGACGCACCTTGAAAGCCGTAGTCCCCGGCGGATCATCAACTCCGGTGCTGCTCCCATCGGAGATTGAAACCCTCGGTATGGACTTCGACCAGGTCGGCAAAGCCGGCTCCATGCTCGGCTCCGGCGGCGTCGTTGTCATCGACGACCAGACCTGCATCGTCGAATTCGCTCTGCGCACCATCAGCTTCTATCAGCACGAGTCCTGCGGCTGGTGCATACCCTGCCGCGAGGGTACGGATTGGCTCAAGAAGTCGCTCACCCGCTTCCACGCCGGCTTCGGCGTCGCCAAGGACATCGACAACATTCAGTACCTCGCGGAAAACATGATGGGCCGCACCTTCTGTCCGTTAGGCGATGCAGCAGCCATGCCCACGCTGGGCTTTGTGAAAAAGTTCCGCAAAGAATTTGAAGACCACCTGAACGGCAAACCCTGCCCGTTCGCCAAACATGTTGAAATGGCCGTGATTTAAGGCGCGCTGGAGACGAATGGCAGACGTAACCTTCACAGTCGATGGAAAGAAGCTGACGGCTCCCGCGGGGACGCTGCTCATCGAAGCCTGCCGCAAGTCGGGCATCGAGATCCCAGCCTTCTGCTACTACCCCGGCCTCAGCCTGCAGGCAGCCTGCCGCATGTGCGTCGTCCGCCAGGAGAAAGTCCCCAAGCTGCAAACCGCATGCACCACCACCGTCGCCGAGGGCCAGGTCTTCGTCACCGAGTCCGCGGAAATCGCCCAGGCCCGCAAAGCCACCATTGAATTGCTCCTCGGCAATCATCCTCTTGACTGCCCCGTCTGCGACGCCGGCGGCGAGTGCGAACTCCAGGACATGACCTTCAAGTACGGTGCCGGCGAAAGTCTCTACACCGAAGCCAAGCAGCACCGCGAAGAGCAGCAATGGTCCCCGGCCGTCTTCTACGACCGTCCGCGCTGCATCCTTTGTTACCGGTGCGTCCGCATGTGCGGCGAAGGCATGGATGTATGGGCCCTCGGCGTGCAGAACCGCGGCGTCAGCTCCGTGATTGCTCCCAATGAGGGCGACCATCTCGACTGCGAGCAATGCGGCATGTGCATCGACGTCTGCCCCGTCGGCGCACTCACCAGCGGCAGCTACCGTTACAAGACCCGCCCCTGGGAGATGAACCACGTCTCAACCGTCTGCACGCATTGCGCCGATGGCTGCAAAGTCACTTTGGGCGTTCGCCAGGTGAACGATGGGTCCGCAATCGTCCGCGCCGACAATCGCGACAAGAGCGGCATCAACGGCGACTTTCTCTGCGCCAAGGGACGCTTCGGATTCGATTTCGTCGAGAGCCCCGAGCGCCTATCGAAGCCTTTGATCCGCAACGCTCAAGGCAAGCTCGAGCCTGCCACGTGGGAACAGGCCTTTCGCTTCGCCGCCACGCGCCTGAAAGAAATTCGCGATACCAAGGGTGGCGCGTCCATCGGTGTCATCGGCTCCAACCAAACCACCAACGAAGAGAACTACCTGCTGCAAAAATTCGCGCGCACGGTGCTCAACACCAACAATATCGACCACGAGCGCAACACCGACTATGCAGCCTTTGCCCGCGCCCTCGCCGGACACAAGGACAAAACCGCCAGCCTCCGCGACATCGCTGCAGCCCCGGCCATCCTGCTGATTGGCGGCAATCCGACTGACGAGCATCCACTGCTTGCATGGGAACTACGCACAAACGTTCGCCTCAATCGCGCGCGCCTTTACATCGTCAATACGAAGCCCATCAAGCTTGAGCGCCAGGCAAAGGCGTCTCAGCTTCTCGCGTCAAATAGCTATGAAACGCTCCAGGGTCTTATCGATGCAGGCGATTCTGAATTCAGCAAAGCGGTGCTCGCTGAAGAGTCGCTTATCGTCGTCTTCGGCCAGGAATACCGCGGCAAGGCGATTGAATCACTCGTTGCCTGGGGCCTGAAGCGCGGCAATGTCCGTTTTGCCTATCTCGGCGACCACGCCAACTCGCGCGGCGCAGCCGATATGGGCCTCTTCCCAGACCTGTTGCCTGGCTATGTGCCCGTCTCCGCTCCCGCCGCATTCTCGGAGTATCCCGGCTTGCCCCAGGCATCCGGCAAGTCGCTCACGGAGATGTTTGACGCGGCAGGCAAGGGCGCGCTGAGGGCATTGCTGGTTGTCGGCGCCAACCCTTTATTGACCCTCAGCCTACGTTCAGATGCGCTGAAAGACACCTTCGTCGTCGTTCAAGACATCTTCCTCACCGAGACGGCTGCCATTGCCGACGTAGTCTTCCCCGCCACAAGTCTCTACGAGAAAACCGGCACCGTCACCAATACATTCGGCGACGTGCAATTGGCAAAGAAAGCAGCCGACCGCGCCGGCGTCAAGCCCGACTTCGAAATCCTGGTCCGCCTCGCCGGCAGCATGGGCGTCGACGTGAAAACTCTCGTACCCTTTGGCAAAGCCGGCGTTACGGCCGATCTAGGTCAATCACGTGGCGCGCAGTCCGGCGAGGCCGACCGGCATTCCGTCTGGCTTGCGGCCAACAACCTTGAGCCCAAGCTCAGCCCCTTCGATCCTCTTGCCGTTCTAGATGAGATCGAAAGGCTGGTGCCCGGCTACACACTCGACCGGCTCAATCTTTTCGGCGGCAACGATGTACGGACTGAACCAGGTTTTGTGCCGGTTTCCGCGATTGCTGATGCACCTCCGGCGTCCGTAGCGCCTGCGCACGACGGACTGTTTACCTCAGGAACGCTGGGCCGCTACAGCCCGGCGCTCAAGGAACTTGAATTGCACCAGGCAGCGGAGTTGCAGGAATCCGCTGCCGATTAGCAGTCCAGAAGCAATGCAACGCAGAAACACAAACGAGGCTGAAGGCAAGTGACGATCTTAGAATTCTTTTTGTGGAGCCTGCTCAAAGTAGCCGTTGTCACGGTCGTGCTGCTGATGGCAGTCGCCTACACCGTGCTCCTGGAACGGAAGCTTGTTGGGCGCATCCAGAACCGCTGGGGACCCAGCCGCGTTGGGCCATTCGGCCTGCTGCAGCCGCTCGTCGACGGCGCAAAGCTCTTCATCAAGGAAGACCTCATCCCCACTGCCGTTTACCGGCCGCTCTATCTTCTCGCGCCCATCATCGCGCTCGGCTGTGCGCTCATCTCCATCGGCGTCGTGCCCTTTGGCGAGCCAAACGTCGGCCCCAAGGGTATGCACTTGTTTGAAATTGCCGACATCAACATCGGCCTCCTTGTAATCCTCGGCATTACCTCCATTGGCGTCTACGGCATCGCGCTGGCCGGCTGGTCGTCAAACAACAAGTATTCACTGCTCGGTTCGCTCCGCTCTTCCGCCCAGTTGATCAGTTATGAACTGGCGCTCGGTCTCTCGCTTGTAGGCGTTGTCATGCGCGCTGGCTCGCTGAATCTGCGCGTCATTGTTGAGAGCCAGGCCGCCAAGGGCATGGCCACCTGGAACATCTTCGGCGGTTTTCAGTTCCTCGCTTTTTTTATCTATCTCATGGCCGCTTACGCGGAAACCAACCGTTCTCCGTTCGATTTGCCGGAAGCGGAGAGCGAACTTACCGCGGGCTATCACACCGAGTACAGCTCAATGAAGTTCGCCATGTTCTTCATGGCCGAATACGCCAACATGATCACGGTAGGATGCGTGGCCACGCTGCTCTTTCTAGGCGGATGGACCAGCCCCTTTGGCAATCTTCTTCCGCAGCCGCAGAACATCCTGGTGCACGCACTCTTCCCCATCTTCTGGTTCGTGCTCAAGGTCTTCTCGTTCCTGTTCCTCTACGTCTGGGTACGGGGAACACTGCCCCGCTTCCGCTATGACCAGTTGATGAACTTCGGCTGGCGCGTCCTCATGCCATTGGCGATCCTGAACATCGTAGCAACTAGCTTGTGGCTTGCCTATCGCGGATAGGAACCGCCAGCAGCGCGCCCCAGTTCAACCCGGAGCCAAACGCCGAGAAGACCAGCGGACCGCTGATCGCCGCAGTTTGCTTGGCGTACCACTCATCGGCAGCAATCAGCAGCGACGCCGATGAGGTGTTTCCGTAGCGGTCGATGTTCGTGTAGAAGCGTTCGCGCGGCGCCTTGAGTGTCGCCGCGACTCGCGTGATGAGGTTCAGGTTGGCCTGGTGTAGTAGAAACACCTCCACATCCGAAGCGGAAACCTGGTTCTGCGCAAGCAATTGATTAATGGCTCGGGGTATCTTCCGCGAAGCCTGCATAATCACTGCCTGGCCGTCCATCGAGAACTTTCCGTCATGAACGAAAATCGTCTCCGCCGAAGCCCCGTCCGTAAACAGGCAGGAATCTGTAATGCGCGCGAAGCCGTTGTCGGCATCCACCAAGACCGCGCCCGCGCCATCCCCAAACAGGATCGCTGAATTCTTTCCTTCCGGATCAAGCGTAATCCGCCGCGACATGATCTCCGCGCCTACCACCAAAACAGGTCCCATATTCGGCGCAAGCTGTGCAGCCAGAACCAAGCCGATGAGTGAGCCAGCAGACGAAACGGGTATATCGAGGGCAGCTGTGGAAGAAAGACCTAGTCCGGCCGCAATTTCGCAGGCGGGTCCCGGACAAAAGCGGTCACTCGACCCACTCGCCACCAGAATCATCCCAAGGTCCGTCGCCGTCGCCCCAGCCTTTTCCAGGCAATCGCGAGCCGCCAGCAACCCAACTCCGGTCACCGTATCCGAATCGTCCGCGTAGCGCCGCTCCGCGATCCCGGAAACTTCAAGGATCCACTCCGGAGTCGCATTGACCAGCGGGGCGATCTCTTCGTTGCTCACGCGGCGTCGGGGCAGCCACGATCCAAAAGCCCGCAGATAAGCCATCCGCTATGCCTTCGACGCGAGGTAAGTGCTGACCTTGCTGATGGTGTCGAATTTGCGCGCCGACAAGTCGGAATCGGGAATGCTCACGCCAAACTCCTCTTCCAATCCCGCAACAAAATCGGTGAGCGCGAAAGAGTCCAAGAGCCCTGAGACGAAAAGCGATTCGTCTGTACCCGGGCTGATTTCCTTGCCTGTAACTTGCCGAAGAACTTTAAGGATTTGTGCCTGCCGATCCATCTACCGCTCCTTGTGCCGTTTCACTGCCCGTTGAGCTCCGTCCCTTATAGGCCTGGTAGCCAGTCATCAGGTCGGCCACCAGTGCATCGGCCAACACCCGGTATCCCTCGCCGGTGAAATGCGTATGGTCCGGTTGCGCCAAGCCCGCGTAAACAAATTCCTGCATGGCGCCCAGGCCGCCCATCCGCTCACTCCAGTCCCAATAGGCGCACCCATGCGTGCGGCAAACCGCGCACTGCGCCTGGACGATTCGATCCGTCCCCGCGAAAGGACGCCACGCGCGATGCTGGGCAATGGATCGATCCGCAGGCCCCACCACCAGGATCGACGATTCCGGCACGTAGGCGTGAATGGTATCAATGATCGACGCAAAGGCCTGCCGATAGCTCTCCTCGTCCCATGACGAACTTGCCGCCTCATTGGTCCCGTAGGCCAGCACAATCAGGGCCGGAGAATTGTCCTTCAGATAACGCGAGAAAAGCGTCTGATCCCATTTCAGAATCAAAGGAGCTTCGGCTCCATTTATCCCAATCGATTCCCAAGTAACCCCAGGCTGAGTGGCAACCCAACCCAAAAGACTCACCGGCGCACTCTCCTCGGTCGTCACCTCAAAATGGTGATCCCCTTCCGGGCACGGGTAGCTAAACGTGCCAGGTCCCGTTTCCGGCGCATCGGTTTCAATCTCCACCGGCTCCCCGCCATTATCCGTAAATTGCAGCCGGCCCCCACCAGGTTGCTGGAGGTATTGAAGTTCAAGCGTGGTGCAGGGAGCATCCAGAGTCACCCACTCCCCGGCGCGCTCGGTGGAAATGCTGATGCCCCCGAGCCCCGTTTGACCGCTGCCAAGTTGAAGAAACTTGTTCCCCTGTGTCTTCCATCCCGTCGATTGCGACCGGTTCGAACCGAGAATCCTGTAACCGGGAAACGGGTGGCCGGCATAGGAATAGCCAATTCCCCCGTTGCCAAACTGCTCCTGGAAAACGCGCCGCGCTTCGCCTGTAAACATATCCGCCGCGGTATGCGAGTCGCCAAACTGCAGCACACGTACCGTATCCGTATGCGGGCCCGGCTCTTTCAGTGCCGCTTCGTGAGAGGCTAGCTGCGCATAAAACCCGTCAAGCGCGGAATCGTAGGCGATCGGCTTTTCAACCGGCTCCTTGAGACGCGTCCCAATCTCTTCAATCAACGCAGCCCTGTGTGCGGAATCGAGGTGCACTCCAGCCAGGTAGCGAATCCGGGCACGCATTCGAGAATGGGCCGCTCTGCCATTCGCTGCCCTCGAAGATTGCGCCGGAGCTCTTCTAATACCCTTGGCAGTTGATTGAGCGGTCCCAGTTGGGTGATGCTTCTTTTTCGTCGAAGTCACCCCGAAAACGTTCGCGGCCGTCGTTGCCAGCAGCAAACCCATCGCCACAAAGGAAGTCATGCGCAGTGAAACACGCCAACTCATTACATCCTGGCTTTCTTGCCGGCGTGCTTTGTGGCATGTCTGGATTCGGGGAGCGATTTGGCTGCCTCCGCCTTGAGGGAGTCTGCGGGATTTGCGGCTGGCAAGCCAATTCCGTGTTGCATCTTCCATCGATTGTATCCCAGCCCCAGTTGCTCAACGAAGAGTTCGGCTACGATGGTGGCGCCCTGCGGTGTAGGATGCAGGAAGTCCGCCGTCACCAGCCGTGGGCTGGCTACATACCAGCGTGCCATGGTGCCATCGCCGCCCATCGCATCGTATGTATCAAAGAAGGCGCAGTGCGTCTCCGCCGCCGCCTGGCGCTGAATGGCAACAATCTCAGGAATAGTCGACATCGTCTCAATATCGTTCATTCCAGCCCGCTCTCCGCGATCCATAGGGCTCATCACCAGAATCGGCACACCGGGAGCAGCCAGGCGAATGCGCTGAATCGCCAGCCGCAGTTCCGCCGCGTACTGCTTGTGAACGAACGCGCCAAAGCTGCTCTCGTTGGAGCCATAGTTCACAACGACCAGTGCCGGGGCCGCACGTTCGAGTTCCTGCTTCCACAAAACGGGCTGCAGCACCCGCGCCAGTACGCTGGTGGTTGCGCCGTTCAGGCCAAGGCTATCGTAGAGCAAGCCGTTCGGTCCGCGGCGAAAGTCCGCCCCAAATAAAGTTACTGTTCCCGAAGTGGGTCGGATGGAGACAGTCTTGGTATCAGGAGGCAGTTCCACCTTCACCGACTCGGCTTCCTGCGTCTCAGAGCTTGTCGTCTGTTCCACCAGCCTGCGATCGTCCGCCTCAACCGCGAACGTACCTCCGCCGGATTTGGCCAGGTACTCCACATTCACGACAGTCTGTTGCGATTCGGTGAGGCGGAATTTGCTCCATGCGCCCGGCTGCCCTTCGAAGGCCGCGCCGCCCAGGCCGTAGATTCCCTCGCGCATCAGGCCCACTCCGGTTCGCATCTTCCAGCCATGGTCGCTGATCTCAACACCTCGATGTCCATACCAGGCCCAGGGTTTGGCGATCAATGTGTATCCCCGCCCGGCATCGCCAAACCTGCGCTGAAGCTGCGCGCGCACATCCCCGGTAATCAGGTCCGCGGTCGTCGGCGAATCCCCATAGTGCAGAACGGTGACCGCGCCGGTGCCTTTGCCCTGCTCCAGCTTCCATAACGCTGCAAAAAACGGGTCCAGGCTGTTTGAATCGTCTACAAACACAGCCGAAATCTGCGGCAGTTTTCCATTTCCTTTTGATTGTGTTGCAGGCCGTTTGGCAACCACAGGCGCAGGCGGTTGTGGCCAGCGCAAGGTGAATGTGTCGGCCAGGATCGCCGGGGACAGTCCCTTGCTGCCATCCATCCCCAAGCGCCACCCAGCCAAAGCTGCCACCAGCACAAGAATTGCAAGCCCCATTTTGAACGGGGAGCACGGCCCCTCAGCCACCGGCTCAGGGCTCGGCGGTTCGGCATCGTGTTCGGAAAGGTCAAAAATTGCCATAGACAAAGGGGGCCGATCCGCGGCCCGCCAGCGTTTGAATCAGCAAAATCAATCCGGCCATCGCCAGTCCCTGAATCCAGAAGGGGGTCCGGGCAGCCAGTTCCGCCGAAACCTCGAACCAGCGCGGAGGGAAGCAATGAATCACCGCGGCAATTACAAGAACACCCAGCACCAGCGGCGGCAGGTTATCCGCCGACCAGGTCATCGCGCCCAGGCTGCGCAACACGCCCAGAGCGTTCTCAAGCGAGCTGGCCCGGAAGAATATCCACGTAAAGCAAACAAAATGGAAGGTTACCAGCACGCCCAGAGCCTTGGCCCACCAGTAGGGAGAAGGAAGCTTGCGAAACATCTTCCACGCAAACACTACGCCCAGCCCCAACCCATGCAAGATGCCCCAAATCAGAAAGTTCCAGGAGATCCCATGCCACAATCCGCCCAGCGTGAACGTAATCAGAAATGCGTAGCTGTAAGAGAGCAGCGGATGCTTCCTGCGCTTGGGAAGCACGTCGAACAGGTAATCGCGCAGCCAATTGGAAAAGGTGATGTGCCACCGCCGCCAGAAATCTGCCAGGTTTACAGATAGATAAGGTTGGCGGAAGTTCTCCGGCAGTTGAATTCCCAACAGCAGCGCCGCGCCGATGGCAATATCGGTGTAACCGGAGAAGTCGAAAAACAGCTGCATCGCATAGCCATAAACACCCACCAGGGTTTCAACACTTGAGTAAAGCGCCGGTGTGTCGAAAACGCGGCCTACGAGGTTATTTGCCAGGTAATCGGCGATCAGGAGCTTCTTCACCAACCCGACCCCGATCAGCAGAAGCGCACGCCCTCCATCCTCAGTGGTGAAGGCAAAGGGCCGGGAAAACTGTTCCAGCAGTCTGCCTTGTCGTGGAATCGGTCCGGCAGTCATGGACGGGAAAAACAGGGCAGCCCCCAGGTAAGAGAGGTAACTGCGTGTCGGCTGCATCTCGCCAAAATAGAGATCGATAGTATAGCTAAGGGACTGAAAACAATAGAACGAAAGGCTTAAGGTGAACAGCCAAGCGAAGCGGTTTGCCGCCAACAGTGGAAGCAGTTTGAGTCCCACCATCAGCCCCAGGTTCACCACCAGCGATAATCCCAGCAAAAGCCGCCGGATGCCCGTTCGGTCCCACTTTCCCATTCCCAGCCCGACGAGAAAATCTAGTGAGGCTGCAAGCGGCAACGCCAGGTAAATCAGACTGAAGTGGGCCAAAAAGAACAGGTTAGCCAGCAGAACCACTGCCAACTGGAGCCGGCGCACTCCGGCAGCGACCCAGAAAAGCAGGCAAACCGCGCCCAGAAAAACAAAAAAAGGAGCCGTACTGACCAGCATGGGGGATTTCCAGACTATACCGCGACCCCGGCTGCAATGCCACCAGCGCCATCGGCAATGACTTCATCGTGAGGCCTTGCATCCATGCTAAATCGGTTCAGAGGGAAGAATGTGAACCCGTGAACACAATTGATCAATGGACACAATCTGCGACCTCGGTTGGTCCCCCGGAAGTTGCATTCATATTCCATTCATATTCCTTGACGGACGGTGTGTGCGCAGATAGCATTCGGGCTTAGGCGGATCCTGTCGGCCACCTCCTGCTGCTCAGGTCACTCCTTTGGATTCCAGCCTTCGATTCCTTCACGCAACCTGATTTCTCAGCGTTTGCCCTTTTCCTGGTTCAGCTTCTATCTCTCAGATAATGAATCGGTTACCAGAAAGGCTCGAAAACCTGCACCCATAAATCGGCGGAAATGCCAGTAATTTTCTCGCCAACCCTTTGGGAAAACAGTATCGAGTTGGTAAAATGGCCGAATGGTGATTCGAAGGAAAACACGCAACACAAGCCTGAAGACGCCGCTTGGGATTTGTCTCATAGCGGGCGTTTCATCGGTTGTGCTGGCCGCAGTGGTGATAACTTTCGCCACTCCGACAGTGCAGGCGGATGCGCGGCTTCCCGGACCCGCATTCACCGCTCCTCCCAGAGCCCCCATCCTGAGCGAAACGCCTGCTCAGCTTGCGCGCGCGAAGGCGGACGCAGCAGCGAAGACTAATCTTCTTCGCGGCATCGCTTCATGGTATGGCTCGGTGCTCAATGGGCATCGGACTGCCAGTGGTGAACGCTTCAACATGTATGCCATGACGGCTTGCCACCCCACCTTGCCATTCGGCACCCAGGTCAAGGTGACTGACCTCAACACAAACAAGTCCGTCGTGGTGCGCATCAACGATCGCGGTGTTCTCTCTGAGGGACGCGTCATCGATCTTTCATATGCCGCTGCTCAGGAACTGAACATCACCAAAGCGGGTCTCGCCCCAGTCGCAATTGAGGTCATCTCGCTGGGCAGGAGCCGCAAGAAGAAATAATCTCAGCTCCAATTTCCACCAACCGGCCGGCCTTGGAAGCCGGCCGTTTCGTTTCTAGCTCCCACCGGTGCCGCCAACCACGACAGTTGAAGCTCTGGATGCCCCATCCATCAAGCGTTTTCTGCTTAGTGGGCGGGAAACCATAAAGGCAAACCAGCGGCCAACGGGCCCTAACCCCACAGGATTGTCGCCGAACATTCATATTTAAACGCCTTGAGAAATACGCAGTCCATTCACCGCCGGGCTTCTACCTCGCCAGCGTGATATTCTTGGCTTTCTTGGCAGCCTCATCGGGCTCCGCCTCGCGGACCCGCGCATCGAGATCTACCCTCTAATGCGTCGGGTGGAATTCAGATGTTTGAGTCAACAGGCGAAGCAGCAGAAAAAAGTGTCTGTGATTGTGGTCTTGGCAAGACTGGGGAGAACGCTCATGCGGGAGAAGGCGGGATTTTTGCAGTTTTCAGGCAAAGCCGGCATTGAACACCTTACGTTTCTGAACCCGTCCCGAGCAGCATAATGCACCTGATCATCTTTTTCGTGTTCGCCGGATTTTGTCTGGCCGGAGCCGTTAATCTCCTGCTCCAGAGCCATCCCATCAACAGCGCCCTGTCGCTGATTGTGGTGATGACTTCGCTGGCGGTCCTCTACCTGCTGTTGGGCGCTGAGTTTCTTGCCGCCGCGCAGGTCATTGTCTATGCCGGCGCCATCATGGTGCTGTTCACCTTCGTCGTCATGCTGCTCAATGCCGGCCGTGAAGAACGCACCATGGGCAGCCGCACCTGGCGCGCGGTCGGCTTCCCTGGGGCAGCGGTAATCCTCGGAGTTCTCGCAACCACCATCCTGCGCACGCAAGGCCTGGGCACGGCTGGCATGAGCCAGGGCATCACATCCACCGAAGATCTCAGCAAGGTGCTTTTCACCGAATTGCTTTTGCCCTTCGAAGTCACTTCAGTGCTCATCCTGATTGCGATCCTCGGCGCCGTAGCGCTGGCCCGTCACGGCAGCGGAGATCCTCACGGAATCGACGTCCCCAACGGGAATCGCGAAAGGACGGCAGCCAAGTGAGTTCCTTTCTTTCGCAGGAAGTCCCTCTGTCCTGGTACCTGCTGTTGAGCGCACTGCTGTTTACGCTCGGCGTCGTCGGCTTCCTCATCAAGCGCAATCTCATCACGGTTTTCATGTCCATTGAGCTCATGCTCAACGGCGTCAATCTGTCCTTTGTCACCTTCGCCCACCAGTGGCACGCGGTGAAGGGCCAGATCTTTGTCTTCTTTGTCATGATGGTGGCCGCAGCCGAAGCAGCCGTCGGTCTCGCCATCATCATTGCCGTTTTCCGCGCCCGCGCAACCCTGGCCGTCGACCGCATCGACCTGATGAAACTATGACCGAAATCATGAATGGTTCACTTCATCTATGGCTGATCCCCGTGCTGCCGCTGGCGGGATTTCTGATCAACGGGCTGCTGGGCAAGCGTCTGCCGAAGTTCCTTGTGACAGCGGTCGCGTTGCTCGCGCCATTGGCTGCGTTCGCAGTGGTCCTCATCGCAGCGGCATCGACTTTCTTTCCCCAAGGGTTTGTTCGGGCGATGCAGGGTTATGACATTTGCTGTCCTGACCGGGCACCTTCGTGGACCGAAACCTTCGGCACCTGGATCAACATCGGCGCCCTCCACATCGACTTTGCCTTCGTCCTCGACCAGCTCTCGCTCGTAATGCTTCTCGTCGTCACCGGCGTAGGCTTCCTCATCCACATCTACTCAGTCGGCTACATGAAGGAAGATCCAGGCTACGCGCGCTACTTCGCCTACCTCAATCTCTTCCTGTTCTTCATGACCACCCTGGTCCTCGCCGGCAACGCCCTCGTCATGTTCATCGGCTGGGAAGGCGTGGGCCTCGCATCGTATCTACTCATCGGCTTCTGGTTCTCCAAGGCCTCCGCGGTCGAGGCTGGCAAAAAGGCTTTCATCGTTAACCGCATCGGCGACGTCGGCTTCCTCATCGGCATGTTTCTGCTGCTGGCCAACTTCGGCACACTCACCTTCACCGAGATCGCAACCAAACTCGGCCAGGACCCGGGCTGGACGGGTGGGGTCGTCACCGTTATCGCCCTCTGCCTGCTCCTCGGTGCCACTGGCAAATCTGCCCAGCTTCCTCTCTACATCTGGCTGCCCGACGCCATGGAAGGCCCAACCCCCGTCTCCGCGCTCATCCACGCAGCCACCATGGTCACGGCTGGCGTCTACATGATCGCCCGGACCCACGTCCTGTTTGACCACTCGCCCTTCGCGCTCAGCACAGTCGCCATCGTCGGCGCGGTCACTGCCCTCTTCGCCGCCACCATCGCCCTGGTCCAGACCGACATCAAGCGCGTGCTCGCCTACTCCACCATCTCGCAACTCGGCTACATGTTCCTCGGCTGCGGCGTCGCGGCTTACTCCGCTGCCATCTTCCACCTCATGACCCACGCCTTCTTCAAGGCGCTGCTCTTCCTTGCCGCGGGATCCGTAATTCACGGTCTCGGCGGCGAGCAGGACATGCGCAAAATGGGCGGCCTGCGTAAGAAGATGCCCGTCACGTTCTGGACCATGACCGTTGCCGTCATCGCTATCTCCGGCATTCCGCCTTTCGCTGGCTTCTTCTCCAAAGACGCAATCCTCTACGCAGCCTTCCAGCAGGGCTCGCTCGGCAAGGTCCTCTATTTCGTCGGCCTCATCACCGCCGCGCTCACCGCCTTCTATATGTCCCGGCTCTGGTACCTCACCTTTACCGGCGAAACGCGCAGCCCTGATGCGCACCCGCATGAGAGCCCCTGGTCGATGCTCGGCCCTCTTGTCATCCTCGCTCTGCTCTCCATTGGCGGTGGCTGGATCAGCGGCGCATGGACAGGCGTAGGCAACTTCGGCGCTTTTCTCGGGCCGGTGCTCGGCCAAACGGCAACAGAATCAGGCGGCGTTCCTTTCGAAATCATTCTGAGCGTTGTCGCAGTCATTGTGGCAGTTCTTGGCTGGTTTGTGGCTGAATGGCTCTACGGACAGAAGTCTGAGCATCCGGCACAACTGGCTGCAGCCTTACCCGCTCCCTACAAGCTCCTCGCCAACAAGTACTACGTCGACGAATTCTACGGCGCAACAGTCATCAAACCGCTGATGGCCATCTCCACCTATCTGCTTGGCTGGTTCGTGGATAAAGCAATCCTCGGCGGCGCAGCCTGGTTACTCGGCGGCATCGCCACCTTCTCCGGCGCACTCCTGCAACGCTGGCAATCTGGCAATCTGCGCTCCTACGCCGCATGGCTCGCAGCTGGTGCCGCTGCCGTGCTGCTCTTCTTCGTGCTTCCCTGGTCGAACGTATGGCCAGCTTCATTTGACTTTATCTGGAAAGTAGTGGGGCACTGAGAATGAACGCCATCAACCAATCGATTCTCACGTGGATCCTCCTCGCGCCTATTGCCGGCGCGTTCCTGGTCGTCCTCGTCCCCGACCGCAAAAAGCTTCCCAACTGGATCGCCCTGCTCACAGCGCTCGTCACGTTCGGCCTGACCCTCCACCTTCCCGCTCATTTCGCCTATGAGCAGAACGGATTCCAATTTCAGACCAACCTTCCCTGGATTGAAAGTCCAGCCATCTTCTACCACGTTGGCATCGATGGCCTCAGCCTTTGGCTCGTAGTCCTCACCGGCCTGCTAGCGCCCATCGGCGTGCTTGCCAGTTGGAACGCCATTGCCGAGCGCCGCAAAATCTACTTCGCGCTCTTCCTCGTCCAGCAGACCGCCATGTTCGGCGTTTTCATCTCCCTCGACCTGATGCTCTACTACGGGTTCTGGGAACTGTCGCTCGTCCCCATGGCCGTCCTCATCGCCATGTACGGCCGCAAAGACGGACCCAAGGCTGCCCTCAAATTCTTCCTATTCACATTCATCCCCTCTGCGCCGTTGCTGGTTGCCATTCTTTGGCTCTACGCTAGGACCGGCACGTTCGACTTTCACACTCTGCAGATCCTCCTCGCCCAGGGAACGTTCCCAGCTGGCCCTCTCTGCTGGGCTGCCTTTGCTTTTCTTTTCGCCTTCGCCGTCAAGGTTCCCCTCTTCCCGCTGCACGGCTGGCTCGCCGACACCTACTCTGAAGCTCCGGTCGCCCTCGCCATGGTCGTCGCCGGAAAGCTAGGCCTCTATTCCATGCTGCGCTTCCACATCGGCCTCTTCCCTGTTCAGTCCCGCGCGCTCGCGCCTTATTTGATCGCCCTCGCCGTCATCGGTATTCTCTACGGAGCCTGTCTGGCTCTCGCGCAGCGCGACTTCTGGCGACTGCTCGCCTTTGCCGCTCTCAGCCATCTGAGCCTGATCGTTCTCGGCATCTATGGATTCACCTTCATCGGATCCTCAGGGGCTATCTATCAGATCCTCAATCACTCGGTCATTGACGCGGCGTTGTTTGTCCTCCTCGGCGCACTGTACGACCGCTACGCCACCAGTCAGATCAACACGTATGGAGGCCTCGCCAGTAATCTCCCGCGCACTGCTACATTCTTTGTGTTTACTTCTCTGGCCATGGTCGGCCTGCCCCTCCTCAACAACTTCGTGGGCGAATTCCTGATCCTCTCCAGCACCTTCATTGGCATAAGCCGTAGCTGGACAATCGCCGCGTCTCTCGGCGTCATCCTCGGCGCGGCCTACATGCTTTGGCTCGTCCAGCGCATCTTCTACGGCCCCAAGAGCGAAATGGTCACATCGAAGCCGGCGCCTGATCTTCGCCTTAGCGAACTCACCGTGTTATGTCCACTGGCTCTGCTGATGATGGTCATGGGACTCGCTCCTTCGCTCTGGCTTCAAGCCATCGAGCAGGCCGCGCACCCTCCGCAAGGCAGATATTCCGCAGTCTTGCATTCCGGAACCGTCCGCTCAACCTTCGCCGTTAATCCTGTGTCCGGGGAGGTCCAGCGGTGAATCCAGTGCCCGACATCTACCGCATCCTTCCCGAAGTCGTCCTCACCCTCACCGGTGTTGCCGTCATGCTGATCGACGCCACGCTCCCGTTCGGGTTTCCTCGTCGTTTGCTTGGCTGGTTGGCCGCGTTTGGTACCACCGGGGCCCTCTATGCCAGCATCTGGCAGCTTTCCCTGCCCCAGGGCACCGGCTTTTACTCGACCATCGAGACCAGCGCCTTCACCATCTTCTTCCACGTCCTCATCTGCGGCATCGTCCTGGTTGCCCTGTTGCTCTCGCTGGATACATTGCCCGAGGACAGCCATCATCAGGGCGAATTCTATGCCCTCATCGTCTTCGGCGCGGTCGGCATGTGTCTCCTCACCGGCGCTGTCGAGCTAGTGCTGGTCTTCATTGCGCTTGAGATTTCCTCCATCGCCACCTACGTGCTCGCCGGATACCGGAAGGCCACTGGCCGCGGTCCAGAAGCCGCCATCAAGTACTTCCTCCTCGGCTCCTTTGCCACCGCTTTCCTGCTCTATGGCGTCGCGCTCATCTTTGGCGCAACCGGAACCACCCAAATCTACGAGATCGCCCGCCTCGCCCCCTCCGCCACTAACCACTCGCTCATCCTGGCTGGCGCGGCGCTCATGCTGGTCGGTATTTTGTTCAAGGTCTCCGCAGCCCCTTTTCACGTCTGGACGCCCGACGTTTACGAGGGCGCTCCGGGTCCCGTGGTCGCGCTCATGTCCACCGCTCCTAAGGCCGCCGCCTTCGCCCTCCTGCTGCGTTTGGTGTATGAGCTCTTCCCGTCCCTGCATTCCATCTGGACCCCGCTCCTGTGGGCCGTAGCCGTCCTCTCCATGACCGTCGGCAACCTCGCGGCTCTCCGGCAACAGAACGTCAAGCGCATGTTGGCCTATTCCTCAATCGCGCACGCTGGGTATCTGCTCGCAGCATTCGCCGGCTTCGGGACCAGCGGCATTGCCGCCGCCAGCTTTTACATCGCAGCCTACGCAGCCATGAACGTCGGCATCTTCGCAGTCATTACCCTGGTCAGCGGATACGATGAAGAGCTGCCCTTCATTCAGGATTTCCGCGGCCTCATCTACCGCGCGCCTCTGCTCGGAAGCCTCTTGATCTTCTTCCTGATCTCGCTGACCGGCATTCCATTCACCGGCGGCTTCTTTGGCAAGTTCTATTCGTTCTCAGTGGCCATTGAAAACGGCGCGGTGTGGCTGGCCATCATCGGCCTGCTCAACTCCGGCGTTGCCGCTGCCTACTACCTTCGCCTTGCGCTCGTAGCCGTGCAGCATCCAGACAACCGGAACGGCGGACCATCCGTTCCAAAGCCGCAAGTCGGCATTGCAGTAGGCGCGGCCCTCGCCTTCGCGGTCGGTGCGACGCTGATCCTCGGAATCAAGCCCGGCTGGGTGCTTCCCGCGGCCGAAGCTGGAGCGCACACGCTGCAAGCCCCGCCCGCGCAAACCATCGCGCCTGTCGATGACGCTTCGGCACCGCCGATGCGCTGATCGTGTCCTGCTAGAACGCGTCAGCTCATTCCGATTCCAGAAGCGTTCTATAGAAATCCGTCGTCCGCCCCAGCACCCGCTCATCCACAAAGTGCTCAAGAATCCAGGCACGCGCCGCCAGCCCCATCCGCCACCTCAGATCCCCGTCCCGCAGCAAACGCAACACCGCCTCGCTGATCGCCACCGGATATCCGGGCGGAATCAGCAGCCCGGTAACCTCCGGCACAACCGAGTCCCGCGACCCGGTAGAGATCGTCGTCACCACCGGAATTCCCGTAGCCGCAGCCTCCAAAACCGCGTTAGGGAACCCTTCCCTCCACGTGGGCAGCACCATCACGTCCATCGCCCGATAGTAAGGCGCCGTATCGCTCACAAAGCCAGTCAGTTGGATCTGCGGGTGCTCCTTGATCCGCCTCTGCAGGTCTTCGCTCAGCGCATCCTCCGCCTCGTCAAACCAGCCCACAAGCAGCAACCGGACATTTGGTAAAACAGCACGGATCAGTTCAAACGCCTCAATCAGTTCCGGAACCCCTTTATCCCGCGTCAATCGCCCCACGAAACCCACTACCGGCGCATCAGCCGGCAGCCCCGAGCTTGGTCCCAATTCATTAGGGCCCGGTGCAAATCGCTGAACGTCAACCCCGTTGCTGCTGCCCGAGCCCAGCATGCGCAGCTTGGCATTCGTGCCGATGCCAAGCGCAAGTGCCTCTGCCCGCAGGCTCGCGCTGTTGCACAGCACAACGGTTGCGCAAGCCGCTGCCAGTCGCTCAGACATCAACAGCAGATGCCGTTTCCATCCCCCGCTTCTTTCCAGTTTGAGTCCCCGCAGCATGTAAACTCGCCGCGGAACTCCTGCGAGTCGCGCAGCAAGAGTGCCCAACAGCCCCGCTTTGGGCGTGCTGAATTCGGTCAAATCAGGTTTGATTCGGCGAAGTATCATCCAAAGGCGCGCCATAGCCACCATATCCGCTATAACTGCAATCCCTCGACGCATTGGGATCGAAATTACCTCGACCCCCTCCATTTCTGCGATGCGGTCCGACAACTCCCCCGGACTTGAGACCAGCGTGACGCAGAACCCCTCCTCCCGCAGCGATCGCAGGTGCCCGGTAAGCGTCAGGCAGGTCTGCGCATGCGTGATGCCAACAACGACTCTGAGCATCGGCTTCCGCGCCACGAGCGCAGGAGTTTGTCGAACTTCTTCAGCAACAAGCATGGCGGGACCTGGATCCTTGCCTACTTCAAATTCGATTGAGGGAGATCACGGGAACTCTACCATCGATCCGCCCCAAACCGGTGTGAGCCAAAACACGTTCCGATTGGATACTTTACTCGTATGCTTTGAACTCGCGGTAAAACCCATGACCCAGCGCCCAAGGATTCTATTGTTGATCCCGCATCTTGGAGGGGGTGGCGCTGAACAAGTTATGGCGCTCCTCGCAGAGGGTCTTTCTCGCGATAAATACGAGATCCATCTGGCTCTCATCACACAAATCACTCAGGGGACGGAATGTCTGTCGGCA
>Ga0187847_10000425_pt1 | contig 47998 bp, 45 predicted proteins | sample June2016WEW_4_10_FD_132458 | JGI IMG/M metagenome (GOLD analysis project Ga0187847, IMG submission 132458) | Peatland microbial communities from SPRUCE experiment site at the Marcell Experimental Forest, Minnesota, USA - June2016WEW_4_10 | ecosystem: Environmental > Terrestrial > Soil >...
CATACGCCTCGTACTTTGCGAACAGATTCTGGGAAACAACACGAAAGTCAGCAATCTAGCGCAGATGGTGAAGGTAGCGCGGCATGAGCACCTGGTTGTTAACGACAGCGACATTCGCGTGCCCTCGAACTATTTGCAAAGTATTTCTGCGCAACTCAGCGACGCCAATACCGGGCTGGTAACGTGCCTCTATCGCGGCGTGGCTAGTGGAACTCTGGGCTCACGACTAGAATCGCTAGGCATTGGCACCGACTTTGTACCGGGAGTTCTCGCGGCATGGCAGTTGGAGGGTGGGCTCAGTTTTGGGCTAGGCTCGACGCTCGCGTTCCACAAGACTGATCTGGTTGCCGCTGGAGGATTCGAGGCCATTGCCGACTATCTGGCAGACGACTACGAACTCGGCCATCGCATCGCCGCCCTAGGACGCAAGGTCGAGCTTTCACCAACCGTCGTCGAAACCTTTTTGCCGCCATATTCGTTCGCCGAGTTTCTTGACCATCAACTGAGGTGGGCACGTACGATTCGAGACTCCCGTCCCGGAGGCTATTTCGGGCTATTGTTCACCTTCGGGCTGCCTTGGGCGACGCTCGCGGTCGTGGCCGCGCGAGGAGCAGCGTGGTCGTGGATAGCGCTCAGCATTGCGCTGGTTGCACGCTGCGTGATGGCGTGGATGACGGGCAATCGAGTCTTGCAAGATGCTCACGTTGTCAGATCCATGTGGCTGCTGCCATTGCGGGATTACTTAGGACTGCTGACGTGGTTTGCCAGTTTTACCGGGCACTCAATTTCGTGGCGTGGCGATTCTTTCCGATTGGTGCGAGGCCAGCTGATTCGCGAGAGCCGCTGAGTCATCCTCCAGATTGGCGGAGCACAATTCGGCCGCCTTCCACGAGTTCATACCGGCTGTCGCGCCAAACTGCCCGCCGGGTAACGTAACTGGCGCACCAGACCAGGAACCCAAAAATATCCCGCACCGGATAAAGCCAGGCTGCGCTTTTCGCTTGCGGGTCACGCACCACTTTCCAACCGACTACCCAACATTCGATCAAGCGGTTGAGCAGTGCCGCTCCCAGCAGGAAAGTGGCAAATTGCGGAAGGGTCAAAGTTTCCGCAGCTACGAATCCTAAAACGCCATAAGGCATGGCAAAGACCAGCACAGAACCAAAGTGCCCTTTGGGGCGGGAGTACCGCGTACCCTTGGCCCAACGCACTTGACGCTCCCACATGCGGCGAAACGTCATCGGGGCGACGACGTGATCAATCACGTGGCGTGAAAGCACCACATTGTAGCCGGCTTTTTCGATGAAGTTGCCCATGGCGAAATCGTTGGAGAAATAATCGCCCGTCGCGGCGTAACCGCCAATTTTGGCGAGCGCGTCCTTCCGCACGGCAATCGTCGGCCCCAAACCGAATTTCATGCCCTCGAGCAAATTGGCGACGAGCACTCCGGCAGTCATTTCCACGGACATACCGATGGCATCCAGGGCCGACCAGAAGCCGCCCAGATTCTTGCCGCGATAGACGCATGTCACCATTCCATTCGCGGGATCGAGCAGCGGCGCCGAAACCTCGCGCAGATAATCGGGCGCTACTTCCACATCGCTATCGCTGGTGACCAAAATGTCGTATTTACTGATTTCAGACATCCGGTAAAAAGAGTACGCCGGAGGATTTGGCCATGGGGGCTGCCCTGTAATGAGGATTTGTGACGGAATACAGGGATAGCGTGAACTAATTTCACGAATAATCTCGAGCGATGGATCGTTTTCGTCGGCGGCGGCAAACAGAATTTCGAAAGTCGGGTAGTCCTGCCGAAAAAAACTCTCGATGTTTTCCTTTAATCGCGGCTCCCGTCCGTGGACGGGTTTGAGGACGGAAACGGGAGGGAAATTGGAGATTGCAGAGGGTTCGATATCTTTATGAGTGTGATACCAAACTCCGGCTAGGGTGAGCAGCAAAAAGACGGTGGAACTGATGGTTCCGACACAGGCAATTATCAAAAAGAACCACGCGACTGAAGTAAGTGCCGGAATAATGATTGCCACATTCATGAAGATGAATTATAGCGATGCCCGAGACATTCTTTGGCCAGCAATCATTCATCCGCTCGATTGCTGAAGAGGAATTTCCCTCCACTACTGGCGAGCAAATATCGCTCAGCACCATGCAATTCCTTGGGATCTTCCTGATCGCTCCACATGAAAACCCGTGCAGATCCAGCCCACAAGACAGCGAGCGATGACTCTGTCTCCCACACGTGCGGCGCGTCGGGAAAGAGTGAGCCATACCAGAGAGTCGCTGTCGGTTGATGAAGGACGAACACGTGGTCTCCAGTATAGAAATTCAAGCTGGAAGCGGAAGCATAGTCGCCGTCAATGACAATGAGATCGCCGGGCTTACTGCGCCGGTTGATCGCGCGGGCGAGTACGCTCGAAGACAGGATGGGAGAGAACGTGGCGTAAGCCGAGTGCACACAAGTCAGCACGACAACCATCATCGCAATAAGAGCGGTATTCCCTCCGGCCACATGACCCTGTTTGCGGGCTCGCCAGTTGAAGAAAGTACCAAACAGAAAGGCCAGAGAAAATCCAGCCAGAGGGGCGCGAAACGCTCCCATCGACTCCGGAGTCAAATCAAGGAAGTGGCCGAAGGAAAGCGTGTAATTCTGTGGGTTTTTCTTAAGCAGATCCGAGAGCTCCACGCCGGGCGCCGGAGTTTTCGAGAAGAGGAGAAAAAACGTCCCGGCGGCGAAGATCAAGATTCCGCAAATAAGGAGTGCCAACGACGATCGCAATCCTGCGCGCCGCTCTGAGCTGCCAATGGAGGACGCTTCTTCACGTTGCATCCAACCTCCTACGAGCAGCGCAATCGCAGGAATAGCTGGGATAGTGTAATACTCCTGCCGAGTCGAAAAGCTAAAAAACCCGACGATCACGATCAGCCACAAGGCAAACAAGAGACTAGCGGACTGTCGCGTGTCCAACCGCGAGCGCCACTGTCGCCAGCGTGCTGGCACACCCCGAAGCGATTGCGGCAAGAAGGCGACCCAAGGCACCGCCCAGACAAGAAGGAGCGCCCAGAACAAAAAAAGAGGGACGGTGTCGTAGTCGCGAGGAACGCGTTTATTTAGGTAACGCAGAATCTGCTCATTGACAAAATAGAACCACACAAAACCGCGAATCGCCCCTTGATCCGGCGTGCGCAATGCCGCAAGCACATGCCAGGGCGCAGCGATAATCAGAAAGACAACAGTGCTGGAAAACAAGCGTAGTTGCCGAAGAAGCTTAAGACTGCCGGTAAGAAGTAAATAAAGTCCGATGGCCGCAAACGGGAACACAAGACCAATCAACCCCTTGGTGAGCGTGTTCAAGGCACACGTCGCGGCAAATCCCCAACAGCTGACCACCGATGGCCGCTCTTCCTTCACTGCGCGCAGAAAAAAATAGAAACCCAGCGTGAGCCAGAGGGCCACGATCACATCCGGAATTTGAAAACGGGTAAAAATATAGGGGCCTATGGTTGTAGCCAGCGCTGTCGCGGAAAACAAACCGCCTCTTTCACCATAGGCGAGTTTGCCGAGCGCATATGTCGCAAATAGCAACGCAAGCACGCCAAGGGTCAGGGGGAACCGGGTGGTCCAATCGCCGATACCAAACATTTTGTAACTCGCGGCTACAGCCCAATAGGGCAATGGCGGCTTTTCGAGATAGCGTACGCCGTCAATGTACAGCGTCACCCAATCGTGGCGGGAGACCATCTCGCGAGCAGCCTCAGCGTGCATGGTATCCACGTCATCGAGCAAGGGGGGAGTAAACATGCCTGCGGCGTAGATGAGCAACCACAGCAAACTTATGATGGTGAGCGACAATAGCCGGGAAGAGTGATTTGAAGATGGATCCTGCTTCGAGGTTGACCGAGAAACCAGATGCATGCAATCGTCCGTGGTGATTATAAGGGACGATGTGCGGGAATTCAGTGGACCAATGCGTCTGCTGTTTCCGGAGCGACTTCGTTTTTCAAGAGATCGCGGATTTTTCGCGAAAGCGCCTTAAGGGAAAACGGTTTTTGAAGGAAGTGCGCCGCGACGTCGATCTGGCCATGCCGCAGCACGGTCTTCTCTGCATAGCCGGAGACAAAAAGTACCTTCATTTCCGGTCTCGGAGTTGTGAGCTCGGCGGCCAACCGGGCGCCACTCATTTTAGGCATCACAACGTCAGTAATCATGAGCTGAATTGGGCCGGGAAATTCGCGAGCGACACGCAAGGCTTCTTCCCCATTGTCGGCTTCGAGCACGTGGTACCCGCAACGTTCCAAAAATTCTTGCTCTGATTTGCGCACAGGCGTTTCGTCTTCCACCAGCAGAACGGTCTCCCATCCCATGAGAGACGCTCGTTCGTCAATCCGTACGGTACGCGCCCGAAACTCGCTTTGGGCCACGCGCGGAAGATAAATCTTGAAAGTTGTGCCCTCCCCTACTTCGCTATAGACCCAAACGAACCCGCCGCTCTGCTTGACGATGCCGTAAACCGTGGCAAGACCGAGTCCCGTGCCGTGGCCTTCTTCTTTCGTTGTGTAAAACGGTTCAAAGATGTGGGGAAGGTGTTGCTTCCCAATGCCCTGCCCGGTGTCCGTCACAGCGAGTAGCACATAATCGCCCTTGGGGACCATCGAGTGGTTCTCTATGTACACATCATCTGCGGTGACCGCAGCTGTCTCGAAGATAAGTTTGCCCCCTTTGGGCATGGCGTCTCGTGCATTCGCCGCGAGGTTCATCACGACTTGCTCGATTTGCACGGGGTCGGCACGGATGTGGCCGAGATTCTCGCCGGGCAAGAATTCGAGCTGAATGTCCTCACCGATCAGCCGGGGCAGCATGCGGCCGATTTGCTGAAGCACCTGGTTTAGATCCAGTACTTGCAGGGCTTGCACCTGTTTGCGGCCAAATGCCAGCAGCTGGCGCGTTAAGTCGGCGGCCCGGCGCGACGCCGTTAGAATTTCCACAACGTTGCGGCGCAGAGGATGCTCAACCGCGAGGGAGTCCTGCATGAGCTCTGCGTAGGCTCCAATAACCATGAGCAAATTATTGAAGTCGTGGGCGACGCCGCCCGCGAGGCGGCCGATCGCGTCCATTTTTTGTGATTGTTGCAACTGCGCTTCGAGGTTGCGGCGCTCGCTAATATCGCGGTCGCAGGAGACAAAATTGGTAATCTGACCTTCTCCATCCCGCAACGGCGTCACTGTCTTTTCAGCGGCGAAGGTTTCGCCGTTTTTCTTCCGGTTAACGACAATGCCACGAAAGGGATTGCCGGCAAAGACGGTTTGCCAAACGTTTTGCGATAGTTCGAAACCTTGCTGCTCAGATTGCAGTATGGAAAGCGGTTTGCCGATGACTTCGTCGCGCCTATAGCCAGTCATGGTTTCAAACGCCGGATTCACATATTCAATCGCACCCGTCCGGTCGGTGATCACTATCATTTCGGCCGTCTGTTCGACAGCGCGCCAGAACTTGCGCAGCATTTCCTCGGATTTTTGACGCTGGCGTTCCTTGCAGTACATGCCGATACCATCCCGAATCGCGCGGGTGATGGATGCTTCGCCCAAAGCGGCGATCTGCACACAACCGCAGGTGCCCGCTTTCACAGCACGCTTCACAGCCGCTTCATCAATATGGTCGCTGAGAAAGATGACAGGGGTACCGGGAGCTTGCTTGCGCATTTCGTGAAGTAGTTGGAGAGCCTCGTTTTCTTCTGCTTGGTAGTCGCAAAGCAACAGGTCATAGTTCGTCGTCCGGATGGCGTTTGCAGCCTCCTTAGTGCTGTGCGCGTGGTCGAGCAGCAAGTGTCCCTCACATTCCCGCACGAGTAAGTCCTTAAGATAGGCATAGTCCTGCTCGCTATCTCCAACCAGCAGGAGGTGCAGCTGGTGAAATTGATTGAAAGCTTCGTTCATCTCGGCTGGGTTACGGAATTTGTTCCGGCAGTTACTACATCGGAGTCTGGTGGCCGTTCCATCGCTAAACAAACTACGGAAACACCAAGGAAGCGCCGCAGCAAGCTCATTTCAGGAAAATGGCGATTTCAGGAAATCAAAGGGAAAGTTCTGCTTATCGGGCCCAAAGGAACAGAACAATTACCGTAAGGAGCGAAACTAGCACGATGCCAATTGTATAGAAGTGTTCATCGAGCCAATTCCTGCGTTGGGTGTCACTGGTAATGGGATAAAGGGCCGGAGAGGACTCGACAAACCTTCCATGTGCAATCTCGGCGGCTTCGCAGTCAATGCATAGAGTGCGCTCAGGCGAAATGGGGAACCCGCATCCCTTGCAGCGACGCACATCCTCGCCCCGGCTTAAACGGTGCGCCGTATCATTTACAGATTGTGCAATTCGCGAATGCGGAAGAGGGATACGTCCGCTACGCAAGGCCAGTGAAGAAAACTTGCCCCCGGCCGCAGGAACCTCTACAGCCGCACCTGAAGTCGGTCGTTCGGCGCTCTTGGCATTGGCCGAGCTATCTTCAGCCTCTAACGAAGCCTCTTCCAGCACGGTTTGCACGGCCGTCACCAGACGCATCAAGGATGCGATGTCGCGTTCCTCGAACGCTGACTTCCTCTCCGAAGTGAGCTGGAAAATGCCGACTACTTCATTCCCATGGATGAGCGGAGCCACCAAGACCGAGCCGACACTTAGGATCTTGCCTTCCTCGCGGATGATTCTGGCGTCATTTTCTGCATCGTCGCAGCGCACCGGCAACCTGGTGGCAACGCACTCGCCCAGCAATTCCGAGGTCACTCCGCCGTCAATCTGGAGTTGCGCGCCGGCGGTGGGCGCTCCCGTTCCGGAACTTGCCTTGCACACGAGCGTATCGCCTTCCCCGAGTGCGACAATGGCGTTCATCGCGCCCGTGAGATAACACGCACGGTTGGCCAGCAACTGCAAAGCGGCGTGAACGTCCCACTCCATATTAGGATGGGACGCGTCTCCGGTGGCGTGCGTTGCACCAGGAGCAAAACTCGGCGCCGCACCAGTGTTCGGAATCTTGGTATCCGAAATTCCTGTCTCCGAAATTGTGGACTCGTCCATTGCCGTATCCGCTGATTTCAGCGTCTGCTGCGAGTGTCGCTTTCCGTCGCCCACCTGTCAAGCACGCGGACGGATGACGACAGTTCACTTGCCAGAATTCAGGCCCCTTTTTGGACGGCAGATTTTCTTGTGAATGGACCGACCACGACTGAATGGTCCGACCACGACGCGCTCGCAATCCGGCCCTCCGGCAGGAGGGCTTAACATCAAGTGGAGGCCTCTTGCCCTAATTCAAGTCGGCTAGTGTGGTCGATGTATATCCGCCCGTGGTGCTGTTCAGAGCGACAATTGTACGTATTTGTCCCGACGTCAGTGTAATCTGGCCCGTGCTGAAATAAGCATTCTTGGTTCCCGGAACGGTCAGAAAAATCTGGTAGGTGCCGGCGGTCAGCGTCTCATAGCTGGAGGCACTCTCGAACCCTAACGATGTAATGATCGGCGCAATTGTCGCCAAACTGCTGCCCGAAGGTACGAAGTAAACGTCTGCCGTGCTAATACCCGGCGCAGCATTGACCACGCGAAGTTGAACATCTCCGGTGGGCGGATCGGTGTTGTTATCGCTAAGGACAAGTCCCTCGACGTTCGCAGCATAGTTGGCGACAATCACCGTGGTATTTGAGGAAGAAGCCAGTGTCACCGTTTCGTTCACGATCGGCGTACTTCCGTTGACAGGGATCACTTGCAGGTTTGGCGAACCCGAGTCCACGGAAATGTACCCTGTGTTGCCTGCATAACCAATATCGCTGCTGATGGTCTTGTTGTTCAAATCGACATTGACCTGGCCCGTATCGGGTGAAGCTTGCACCACCCGGAACTCGGCGTTGCCGTTATTGCCGCATCCCGAGGCGAACATTATCGTCACAACGCTTCCAACGGCTGCGCAGATCCTGAACCAACTCCTCATCATCCTGCTGCTCCTGTTTTCCTGATTTTCCGATTTTGTTAGCTCGCGAACGCCCCGATTTAAAGACTAACAGGCCATGCAGAGACAAGGGGCTGAGAAATTTTTCGCGTATCTATATCTAAACATCCTGGAGGGCGCTATGGCGTAAAAAGTACGTCAAGCTTTGTAAAGGATTGTGAGGAAAACGGGGTAATTAGCGCTGGTCGTCGCGCTGACGCAGCCAATCGAGGAACATCTGCTCGATGGGCTTGTCATAGGTCATGAGAACGTGGCGAACGGTGTGGCCGCTCACCAGATGGCAAACTTCTTCTGCGAGGTTCTTGGCATGGTCGCCAGCGCGTTCTAAAGACTGCGTCATAAAAATGACCTGGAGGCTGGCCTGGCGTTGTTGGTTTTCGGGATTTTCAATGTGCCGCAAAAAAATAAGATTCCGCAGGCGATCCATCTCCGCGTCAGCCCGCAAAACTTCAATTGCTTTCTTGACGTCACGGGTCGAAAACGAGGCACCAACGTCCGACAGCATTTTTTCAAGCAGGGTTGCCATTTGCGTTAAATCACGCGTGTCTTGAGGATCCAGCCGGCCGCCGGTGGCCTGGGCGCTGCTGGCGAAACTCAGCAACAGATCGCCGATACGTTCGAGGCCAATCATGAATTTCATACAGGCCAGCAATTCTCGCGCTTCCGGCTCCGTCACCCGCGTAATTGCGAGGGTTACACCAGCGTCGATTTCGCGGTCAATATTGTCCAGCTCTTTCTCGCGCTCACGAATCGTATGGAGGAGGGGCACCGACCCAGTCGCAATGCCTTCAGCGGCAGCCCCCGCAGCTTCTTTCGCGACCCCGCAGGCTTCGCTGGTGCGACGTACCAAGTGCGCATGGGCGGGTTCGGGCTGGGGAGTAGTTGCGGTGACGGCGGTCATAGGTATGTCCCTTTGCAATCGGGATGTCGCGCTTCCAAGTCGTGCCGCTCGCCGCTTCAGATGGAAGGCCACACTTCGAGCATACGGCCCGTTTTCCACAATCCTGTTAAAACCGTGTAAATCTCTTATGAATTTATTGCGGTCCGGGAGCACAGGCGCTTGAGAACACATTTAACGGCTGCTTGCTTCCACCCTCGAACCCACTGGGGAAAGAGGCAGAACGAACAAGAACGCCGAGCCGTGGTTCAATTCGCTCTCCGCGCGGATTGTCGATCCATGGGCCAACATAATGTGTTTGGCGATGGCCAACCCAAGGCCGGTTCCACCGGATTCCCGCGAACGGGCTTTGTCCACACGATAGAAGCGCTCAAATAACCGGGGCAAATGTTCGGAAGGAATGCCGGGACCGAAATCGCGGACAAAAAATTCCACTCCCAGCGGGCTGGAGCGCGCTCCAAGAACGATGCGAGTGGTGGAAGCGGCATACTTGAGGGCATTCTCTATAAGGTTGGAAAATACCTGATGAATCGCCTCGGAATCGGCGTTCACGGAGTCCATAATCGGATTTTCGATCTCCAGCGCAATGCCTTGCGCCCGCGCGATTTCCACAAAACTAAGGTGCGCCTCGCGCAGCAGTTCCTCTGGCAAGACCGGGCCTATGTCGAAACGCTGCTCACCGGACTCGACTCGTGCGAGGCGCAATAGATCTTCCGTCAACCGCGACATCCGCGACGCATTCTTGCGAATGATTTCCAGAAACTCGCGCGCGTGCGTGCTTTCGGTTGTCATGGCGTCCAAGAGAGTTTCGGTATACCCCTGAATCGAGGTGAGCGGAGTTCGCAACTCGTGGGAGACATTAGCGATGAAATCGCGACGCGTCTTTTCGACTCGCTCCGCGTCGGTAAGATCGCGCAACACCACGACTGTGCCTCCCGCGGGCATTGGGGCTGCTGTCACGTCAAATGCCCGCCCCGGAGCAATGGTGGTTGCCCGAGCACTCGCTGCCGCATTTGTCTCGCGGGCGGTTCGCAGAGTCCGTAGAAAATCCGGATCACGCACGGTTTCGATAATAGGCGCTTGAATGCGGGCTTTGCCTGGCAGCAGACGATCCATCGTCTGGTTCGCCCATTGCACACGATCGTCCTGACCGACAGCGATTACGGCGTCTTGCATGCTGTTCAGCAGGGTCTCCAATTGGCGCTGGCTGGTGCGAAGAGCTTCAAAGTTGCTTTCGAATTGGCGTGCCGTTTTGTCGAGCGCTGCCGCGACCTGGCCGATCTCATCACCGGAGTTGGAGGCAATCCGCGCCGTAAGATCGCCGGCGGCAATGCGTTCGGCAAAGAGGACAATTCGCTGCAATCGCCACGAGATCGCCTGGGCTGCGATGGCAGCCAACAATAACGCTACGCCCAGCGCCAAGGTGGAACCAAGCAAGACCTTCCGTTGCACCTCTGCCACGGATGCCTGTACATCGGAAAGCGGATACGCCAGGCGCACGGCGCCATGGGAAACCGGAACGGCGATATACAGCAGTGGAATCCCGATAGTAAGGCTGCGGCGCTGGTCCATCCCGACCTGCCCTTGGAGGGCCGCGACAAATTCCGGACGCCGAGCATGGTTCTCCATGGTCGTGGCGTCCGCTTCGGAGTCCGCCAGCACTTTGCCCGAAGCATCAATAATGGTTGCCCGCGCACCCGAAGCGGCCCCTACCTCGCGCGCGATAGCGGCCATCTGCGGGCTCGCCTCAGCATTGACCCGGTTGGCAAACATCGCGGTCTTTTGTTCCAGGTCGCGCTGGATTTGCTGAAGCAGAGAATGTTTCCAGGCGTCGCGAATCGATATGTCCAGAGCGAATGTCGCGCCTGCGATGACCACGGCGAAGGCTGCCGCGAACTTGAAAAATATCCGATTTCTCACGTCCGCCTCATTTGGGCGCCTCGAAGCGATAACCCGCCCCACGTACGGTGCGGAGGTAACGCGGGTTCTCTGGATCCTCTTCGATCTTTTCGCGAATGCGCCGCACGTAAACATCCACCGAACGCGGCGTAACGTACGAAGTGTCGCGCCATACCGAGTCGAGCAGCTGGTCACGGGTAAACACGCGCCCGGCGTGGCGGGCAAAATAATCAAGCAGCCGGAACTCAGTCGCCGTCGCGGTAATGACATTGCCGCGCACGGTTAACGTCATTGCGCTAGGATCAATCTCGATCTCGCCCACTTTCGCCGGCGTTGGCGGAAGCGGCCGCTCAAAACGGCGAAGCACAGCTTTTACACGGGCCACCAGTTCCCGGGGACTGAAAGGCTTCACGATATAATCGTCAGCCCCTAGCTCCAAACCTAGAATGCGGTCGGCTTCCCCGGTCTTCGCGGTAAGAAAAATCACCGGCGTGGCAGTAAGCGAGGGCGTCTTACGAATTTGCCGGCACAATTCGAGCCCGTCCTTCCCGGGTACCATGATGTCGAGAACGAACAGCGAGGGCCGATGTTTTTCCGCTTCCGAAATGACGTTGTGGCCGGCGGAAAACATCCGGAGGGCATAGCCTCCGGCTTCCAGATGATGCCGCAATAATCGCGAGATATCAGCGTCATCTTCTACGACGAATATGCTTGGTTTCACACGGGTATTGTAGCGTAGCCACAGCTGCGCGTCGTCCTGCGTCGCGCTGTTAATGGCCGTTGGCGAAGGCCAGCGTTAACAGCGTTTTTTGCTCCATCTCGTGCGCCTTGGCCGATCCGGTGGCCGGGCTCGGGCTCGAAGAACGTTTCACGGACAGGATCGAGCGATCGCCCATAATCCGACGCAAGCGCGGCAGAATGTATGAAAGAGCGCCCATGTTCGCCGGCTCTTCCTGCACCCACACGATTTCGTGCGCCTCAGGATGCTGTTCTACCGCCGCCAGCAACTCCTTCTCCGGGAACGGATAAAGCTGTTCCACAAAAACTATGGCCGTGGATTCATCTTTGCGCTTCTTGCGTTCTTCACGCAGTTCGTGACCGATTTTCCCGGTGCACAGAAGAATACGCTTGGCCGACTGGACGTCATTGTCAGGCAAGACGTTCAGGAATTGATCGCGGCTGAAATCTGCAATCGGCGAACTCGCCGCCGGATGCCGCAACATGCTCTTCGGCGTGAACACAATCAGCGGTTTGCGCCATTTGCGCAGCGCCTGCCGCCGCAAGAGGTGAAAATATTGCGCTGCATTCGAAGGTTGGCAAACTTGGATATTGTCACGCGCGGCCAGTTGCAAAAATCGCTCAATCCTCGCGCTGGAATGCTCTGGCCCTTGCCCTTCGAAGCCATGCGGCAGCAACATGACCACACCCGACAGCAATGCCCATTTTTCTTCGCCCGCGCTGATGAATTGATCGATAATCGCTTGCGCGACGTTGGCAAAATCTCCGAACTGAGCTTCCCACAAAACCAGCGCATCAGGATAATCGCGGCTGTACCCGTATTCGTAACCGAGCACTCCAGCTTCGGAAAGCGTCGAGTTGAAGATTTCGCATCGTGCCTGACCTGGCGAAACGTGCTGCAACGGAACGAATTCCTGCTCGTTTTCGATGTCGAGCAAGACCGAGTGGCGTTGATTGAACGTGCCGCGGCGGCAATCCTGCCCGCTCATGCGCACCGGGACGCCACCCTTTACCAAACTCGCAAATGCCAGCGCCTCGGCCATCCCGTAATCGACGGCTCGCTTGCCCTGGCTCATTTCTTCGCGCTGCTCCAGCAACTTCTTGACTTTGGGATGAATATGAAAATCGCTGGGATAGCTCGCGAGCTTGGCCCCTAACTCGGCCAAGTCCCGTCCGTCTAATCCCGTGTTGACTGCATATTCGGCTTTGTAACGTCCGCCAACATAGCCATCCCAATAAGTGGGCAAAGTCCGCATCAGCGGTTTGGATTTCAAAGTCTTGGCTTTTGTCTGCGCTTCTTCCAACTCGCCGCGAATCGCTTGGACCCGCGCCTCAACGTCCCCCGCGCCGATATCTTCTGCGTAAATTTCGTAAAGCGCTGGATGCTCTTTGAGCGCCTTGTAAATCAGGGGCTGAGTGATGGTGGGGTCATCCACTTCACTGTGGCCGTGGCGGCGATAGCCGATGAGGTCAATGACGACGTCACTCCCAAACGTGTAGCGATATTCCAGCGCCATCCGTCCCACGCGCAAAACCGCGTCCACATCTTCCGCATTCACGTGGAAAATTGGGATCGCCTGGCGTCGCGCAATCTGCGCCGCGAATCGCGAAGAATGTAATTCGTTCGGAACGGTGGTAAACCCGATCAAATTGTTGACGATAATGTGAACCGTTCCGGCCACGCTGTAAGCCGGAAGATCGGCATAATTAAGAGTTTCAGCAGTTACGCCCTGTCCGGCAAAAGCTCCGTCGCCGTGAACCAGCAACGGTAAATATTTTTTCGCGCCGTCTTTACCAGTGCGATCATGTTTCGCGCGTGTGCGGCCCACCGTCACCGGATCAACCACTTCCAAATGGCTGGGATTTGAAACCAGATGCACATGGATATTTGCGCCCGAGCGCGTCTCATAATTCCCGGTCGCACCCATGTGATACTTCACGTCGCCGCTGCCTAAAACGCTCCGCGGATCGACGTCTTCAAATCCAGCGAACACTTCTTCGGCGGGGCGCTTCGCAACTTGCACGATCACGTTAAGCCGGCCGCGATGGCTCATACCCATGACCACTTCAATCGCGCCGCGTTTCCCGGCAGCCTCGAGAATTTCATCAATCAGCGGAATGAGCGCCGTCACACCTTCCAGCGAGAAACGCTTCGTTCCCAAATATCGCTGCTGCAATACTTGTTCAAACAAATCCGCGCAAATTAATTGGTTCAGCGCGGCGCTTTGGTCCACCGCGGGTTGAGGGCCTTCCATGCGCTCTTGAATCCAGCGGCGGCGCTCGGAATCGGCGATGTGCATGAACTCGACACCGACAGTTCCGCAATAAACGCTTCGCGCCTCTTGCGCGACGGGGCCTTCGATCCGCAATTCCGGATGCGTCTCCGGCTTCAAAAACCCGAGCGGATCGAGATCGGCCTCGAGATATCCCCAATGCCGGTAAGCATCGAAAATACACTGGCGTTCCAAATCCTGCGAGTTGCTCTTTTCTGTATCTAAAAGTGCCGTTCCCGCGCCTGAACCATTGCTTTTATTTTTTGAGGGTGCCATAGCAATCTAGTAAGAAATCTACTAATAGAATAATGGATTCCGGCCATAGTGCGCGAGATTCATGGCCCGCACGGAAGGAGCATAGGAATCAACGGCCTAAGGGCACTCCGGCTTGCTGGTTCTCGGTTTAGCTATGCCACTACTTTGTATGGCCGCATCATCTCGTTGTCCTCGTGTTCGAGTACGTGGCAGTGCCAGACGTAGCGAAACTCTTGGCCAGGCGTGGCAATCGTTCCCGGAGGCAAGTCGAATTTCTGAATCACACGTGTGACGTATCCGGCGTAAGTTTTAATCGTATCTTTCCAGGCGGGGCGTTCGTTACTCTCGGGCGCCATAGGAATTCCGGTAAAAACAACCTTCCCCGTCTGCGCGTAAATTTTCGTGTCAAACGGCTGCCGATTGAGCACCTGAAACTTAACCAAGTGCGTGTGAATCGGATGCACATCGCCCGTCGCATTGGCAAAAGACCAAATCTCCGTTGAGCCTGCTCTTGGATCTTCGGTAATGGGGTCGTCCCAGTGCTTCATGCCCAGCATGCCAATCATCGTATAGCCATCGGCCGGACGGTCCATTTCGGTGAGCGCGAGAAATCTTTCCTGCACTGCATCAGCTGCATCCATCGGAGTAAACGCCGCCAGCCTATCCGGCAGCGTACTCGTATCTTTGCCGGCGAGAGGCTTCGTAACCTTAAACAGCATCACGTCGCTGGGGACGACTTCTCCGCCGCGCGCATAAGGCGCGGGCGCATCGTTGAGCAGCGCAAGACTCGCGCCTTTATGCTCGCTGAAATCAATGACGAGATCGAAGCGCTCGCCCGGAGAAACGATTAGATAGTAGAGTTTCACGGGTGCAGGCATCAGGCCTGAATCAGTGCCGATTTGGTGAAACACAGGCGCGTCAGTAACTCTGCCAAAAGGCTTGCCGCTTTCGTCCATCTGCGTCATTGAAAGGTGATAAAACCGCGAGTTCGATCCGTTGACGATGCGGAACCGGTATTTTCGCGGCTCGACTTCAAGATATGGCGTTGACTTCCCGTTCACACAAATGGTGTCGCCAAAAAATTCCTGAATCCAAACCGGTTTCGTCCCATTTCTTGCGCTGGGATAAAGCAACGACCCATCCGCGTTGAATTTCCTGTCCTGAATCATCAGCGGAATTTCATATTCGCCGCCAGGCAAATTCAGCGCATCCTCCTCCTCATCGCGAATCAAATAAAATCCGGCAAGCCCCGCATAGATATTCAGACGCGTAATCCCAATCGCGTGGTCGTGATACCAGAGCGTCGTTGCCGCTTGCTCATTGGGATAATGGCAAGGACTTGCCGCTTTCACCGGGCCCATCTTTCCATCGGACGTGACCCACGCATCGGGATAGCCGTCGCTCTCCGGCAAAGTTTGCGCACCATGAACATGGACGACCGTTCGCACCTGCGGAACATCCGCTTCTGATCCATGAACTGTCGTATCAATGGGCAGAAAATGTTTCGTTGGTAGTTCGTTCGTCCACTTCACCGCGAGTGGTTCGCCCTTGCGAACTTCGATTGTTGGCCCCGGCCATGAGCCGTTGTATCCCCAGAGATTGGTTGGCGGAAGATCACGATGAATTTTCTGCCGGAGCGGCCTCATGCGGATGTGCAGCGGATCGCCATGCACGGGTCGGCCATGCACTGGTCTAATGACTGGAGGAATGGGCAAGGGATCGACGTAGCTCGCCAGGCGAGGTAAATCAGTCGCCGGCGGCGCATCCGGTCCTTGTCGCAGATTGGGAACTGACGCGGCATTTTTGCCGGCGCTCCCATCCGCCCAACCCAGCGGCTGTTTCCCTGCGAGCAGGCCTGCTCCTCCGAGAAACCCCAGCCGCAGCAACTCACGCCGATTCATTTTCTAGCTTGCCTCCGAAGTGTGCCTCTAACCAGTAGAATCGCGTCACTGCGAGCTCTGTTGTGCTGAAAGTTTCTTGGTTTTGTTTTCACTTACTCTTGTCGCCGTCCACGGGCGATCGGGTTGCACAACCTCTCCGCCGTGTCCCATATACGCCGCCACGCCCTTGGCTTTCGATGAGCCTTTCATAGCGCCTTCATCGACCGTCCCGCTAAAACTGATCGTGTAAGGGCGAGTTCCTTTGAATTCCACATCAAACGAAACCGCATTTTTTTCCACGGTGCCTGATAGAACAGAATCACCGTGCAGGTCATGAAGCGTCCCACTCAAAACCGGGCCGTTCTGGTGAACATCGAGAATAGCGTTTTCGGTGCCGAGCCTTCCGGTCCATGCCACCTGCCACTTTCCGGAAACATCCGCCGGTTGGTCTTCCCCGAAGCTCAATGCACACGAAAGGATCAATAGAAAAATTATGGGAATGAATGAGAGGATGAACTTGAAAACGGAAAATTTTCTCACGGTAGGGACCTCAACTTGTAAACTTGCAACTCCCTGTTAACACTTCTTCTCTAGTTAACTCTCATCGCCGCGTCAGAAGGTAAACGCACGGTTAAAAATCGCGGAAATCCGTTTCACAAACTAAACCCGCCGACTCCAAATAAAACCGGCCCGGAGAGACCTCCGGGCCGTTGAAATCGCAGAGAGTTTACTTCGCTGCGGTTCCACCAAAGTTGAAAGCGTCGAACAAGTCGTCAAGCGCCGGGCTATTGGTCGGCACATAGGGATTGTTGTTGGCCGTTACGGGATTCGGGAAGTTATCGCGGGTGCGGGCGCCAATCGTGCCCAAGCCCCAGTTACGTTCGATGAACTTGATGATGGATACGTGGTCAGCGTAGCTGTGGTTCACGACGCCGCCGGTGGAGTACGGGGAGACGATCAACAATGGAATACGGGTACCGTCGCCAAAGTAGTCAACCGGTTGCACGTAGCCGGAGTCATAGTAGCCGCCGCCCTCGTCGAAAGTGACGAAGATCGCGGTATTGGCCCACAGTGCCTGGTTCGCCTGCACTTGGTTCACAATGCGGTTCACGAAGCCTTCAAACAGATCGAGCTTCGAAGAGGCCGGGTGACCATCCACGAATCCGCTGGGCTTCACGATTGAAACTGCCGGCAGGTTGCCGGTGTCGAGGTCCTCATACAGAGTGGTGGTGTCCTGGATGTGGGCTTCGCGCTGAGAGGGGCTGGTCATAATGTCCGTCGCATACTGGAACGGGTTGCAAATGTTGCAATACGCGTCATAGGGGTTCTGTCCGGCGGGGTCGGTCTGGTAAAGGTCCCAGCCTTCGCCGAAGTAGGTGTAGCTCAGGCCGGCAGCGCCGAGCACGTCGCCAATGTGGCGCTGTGAGCTGGGTGGAATGGTATACGGAGAATATTGGCTGGCGAGAGTACCGTCACCGTTATAGCCGGGATTGTAGTTGTTGAGCAAATAGTAATTGCCTACGCCGCAACGTTGATTAATTGGCGGGGTGAGGGTCTGGAGGTAGTTCACGATCGGCGCAACGCCGGGCTGCGTCAGGTCGGCGCAGTTGGTATAAGAACCGCCGCTGTATCCGTCCTGGTCGTACCAGTTATTGGTGCCAGTCTGAGGATTCGGGTTTTCAATCTGGTTCGTCGGAGGCACGGCCTGATTGCCGTTGCCGTCGCTGTACCACATCGCATCGGCATAACCGAACACGATGTGATTGGCCCCCGTGCCGCCCATGACGGACTGGTGCATGTTATCGCTGAGCGTGTAGTTGTCAGCCAGGAACTTCAAGTAAGGCGCGTCTCCGGCAGCGATGTCATACATACCCATCGCCGTCGAGCCTTCGCCCGTGCTCTGGTCGTTGAAGTTGGCAGGTTGCGACGCCCCGTTGTCGCCGGCGCCGATTGTGACTTCGACCCAGGGAAACAGATCAGCCAGGCAACCGCTGGGGTTGGCGCTAGTCGCGGTCGCGGCGGAGCAGTCTTCCTGCTGCCACATTTGATAGAAACGGTGGACCGGGCTCGAAGCGTACCAGTCGTATTTCACTTGCGGAGTAATCCGGAACACGCCGGAGCCTAGTCCGAGCGGGTTCTTGAAACGCGTGTCGAGACCATAGCTGGGCAAACCAGTGGCGCCGGTCGTCAATGCCTCGTTGTACTTGCCGAAGAGATCGGGTTCTGCAAGTTTTGCAACTTGCACCGTCGCAAAAGGCGCAGGGTTGGTGTCGCTGGCATATTCCGGAGCTCCGCCCGTCATAGCCGGAGGAATGTTCTGGTAGGTCTGTTTTTGCCCGGGATTAATGGAGAACGTCGTGAGATCAAGCGCGCTGTTCTGGTTCGAAAGCGCGAAGTTCGGTCCACGGCGTCCCTCCGCCGTGATGATTCCCTTCGACAGCAGGTTCGAAACTGTCTGTCCCGATTTTGGTTGATAGTTGCCGTAAACGTGATCGAAGCTGCGGTTTTCACCGATGATCACAATAACGTGTTGAATGGGGGTCACGGCGCTGGGCGTGTTGCCTTGGTCAGCGGCAAATGTGGGGGCGGCCATATTGCTAATCGTGGCCAGCAACGCTGCACCCAGCCCAACATGGCGGCAGGATTCGCGCAAGAAATGCGTAAACTTCATAGATCGTCCTCCGGAGAAGTTTCTCCTTGGCGATCTAAGGTTGACGATGTGGTATTAAGGTGGCGTGAAGCTGGTTTGAAAGTTCGTTTAAAAAAATTGCACAGGTTTACTTTTGGGGAACGCGGAACGAATTTTTCTAAGGTATTCGCTGTAGATAACCGCCGCCGAACACCCTTTAGTTGTTCTTTAACAATAAAACCAGGACGCGCCCGTCAGAATGGAATTCTCCACCCGTCGCAGTTTTTGCCGTCGTCAACGCATTTGCCGGCGCAATGTGCTCGCGTTGCTGGACAAGCCCCGTTCCGGATAGGGTTCCATCTACATACTCCCGTTCGCCATCAATCGCGGGATCAATCTTATGCGTCAGCCCGTTATTCCGTTGGTCGCGCTCAAAACCTATGTCATGCGTGGCAGCAATGCACCACAACGGTCGTCCATCCACTTGATACGGAGATTTCCATACCCGCAGGTGATTGCGTGACATGGCCACCTTCACTGGTTCGGCATGCGCGAATCCGTAATCCTGCGCCCGGCCAAAAAGAAAAAGCGTGCTCATCGGCATGGTCAAATAATCTTTTTTCTCTAAAGAATCCATGATCGCGTTCAATGCGGTGTTCTCTACGCTCTTGTCCACTTGCATCCACCCGCCGGTAGCGAATACTTTTTCGACTTGGGCTTGCGTTCCCACAATCAGCACATTGACCATATCGCCCGGGTTACCGGCAGGATCTGATACGCGACGCGGAATTTTGGTAAGTAGGTCGGGCGTAATGCTGGCGATACTGCTGTCCGCTGGGCCGCCCGCGTTGGAATCGTCTTTCAAGCCTTCATCCAAAATTTCGATTTTGACTTTAAAGCTGCCGCTGGCGCTCGACGCATCCGTCAGGCTCTGATTAATTCCCAGCCATAGCCGGCCCGCGACCGGAACGTCATATTCTTCTTTGCTCGCTCCTATCAGGAACGGCTGTACGTATGAATCCGACCCGACACGTCCAATAAGAGCGCCATGGCCGGCATCCGCGACTGCATACTGATGGATCAAATCGGCCCACCCGCGAGAAAGTCCATCGGGACCGAAAGAACCCACTGTGCTCGCTTGAAACTTCGAGTTGTCAGTCGGTGCCGGATATGTAATCGTCCCACTTCCGGTGAAACGAAGTTTCGCCCCACCATGAAGATCGATGCCCGTGTCCACCCACTCTTTCGCAGCAGGCACTTCAACTTCGTAGGATTTGTTGTCAGCGGCGGGGGCCTTGGTCGCGTACACGGCCATCGCTGTGCAAAGTATGGCGAGAAACTTCTTCATGTCTTGAACCTTCTGCCTAGCCGTCTCCACCCCCCGCGCCGGGAAGCGCAGTTGACACACAAAATTATAACTCTTGGCCCGCGACGTTCCGCTTTGATCACGGCGTGGATCATCTACCGCCCCGATGACGCCCGAAAGTACGCGGTCGGCGTGGTTCCCAATGTTTTCCGGAACATGGAAATAAATGCGCTCGGCGTGCTATAGCCAGCTTCCAAAGCCGCATGCGTTACCTTCGCTCCCTCGGCCAGAAAATGCATCGCATGCATGAGACGGAGCTGTTGTCTCCATTTGCCAAGTGTCATACCTAATTCATTCAGGAACAATCGCTCAATCGTCCGCTTGCTGGTGCCCACACTTCTGCATACCTTCATTAGTGGACGTTGGTCAGATGGATTCGCCAACAGCGCCTGGGCGACACGGCCGGCCCTCACATCGGAAGGGTGTCGAAGCCGTAAGGGGACCAGCTCAATGCCCCTCAGTTGGTCGATAACAAGGCGGACGACGTTTAGATGTTTTTGATTTGTTTTTTTCAGCGCACCCATCACGCATGCGTGAAGAATTAATTCTCTGAGTAGTGGCGTCACATTGACTACGCAACACTCCTGCGGGAGATTGTGCACCAGTCGGGCCTCGAAGTAAAGAGTTCTCATGGCGACGTCGCCCGACATTGTTATTTTGTGAGGAATCCCCAGCGGGATCCACACGGCTCGATGGGTCGGCACCACCCAGACTTCGTTACCAGTGTGGACAGTCATCACTCCACGCGAGGCATATACCAGTTGATCGCGGTCGTGAAAATGCATGGGGATCGTCCGCCCCGCCCTGTAGTCACGCGAGAGCGTTACAACTGAGGACTTCGAGTCGCTCACCGGGTCGATAATTGCGTCGCGACGCTTTTGCAACATCATTTGTCAAAATAGCGAAAGTGCGAACCCATGGCAATAGTTCACATTGGAACCAGTACACGCCCGAAGGGGCAATGCAGGTTGGAGGGAACCACTATGGAGCACACTGGAAGTCAAAACTCGCTCTCGCTAATTTCGTCTCTGGTCGTTGCGTCCTTGCTCGGAGTTTTGCTTTCGCTCGCGTCATCGCCAGCCGCAGCGCAACCGTCAAGCTGCGCTGCCAACCAGCAACACCGTCAGTTGGATTTTTGGCTCGGCACGTGGACCGTCGCTTATCCTCACGCGTCCACCTTAAGCAAGAGCACGGTTTCGCTCGATTTGGACACGTGCTTGCTCATCGAACATTGGGTTGGTGGCAACGGGCATGAGGGAATGAATATGTTCGCCTACAGCTCCGACGACAAAAGCTGGCGCGGCATGTTCGCGGACAACGAAGGCCGAGTGCATATGTTTGAGGGAACGGCCGCATCAGGAAGCGCAGAATTTCATGGCCCGAGTCGAGGACCGAACGGCGAGGAATTTATCAATCGGCTCAAAATCGTTCAGCTCAATGCCGACAAAGTTGAGCAGACCTGGGAGAAGTCTTCCGACAGCGGTGCCACTTGGACAATCGAGTTTCAGGGCGAGTATTCGCGCGTAAAACCATAAGGCAGGACGCTAAACACAAAATCGCCGGTTGTGAACTGAGTTCAATGCGGACTCAACAACAACCGGCGCCAGTTTTATTCGTAACTTCTTCCTAAGTTTTATCGTTCGTTGCGCAACGGCGAAGCGGGAATCCGCGCCTGCGCTTTCAAACGATCCAGCGTTGCCGCGTCAAGAACCGATTCGCCAAAGGACGTCGCCTTCCCTGATACTTGAAAGACGACGCCGAAGCCGTCTGCGCCGCCCTGTTCTGTGCCGCCATAGAGTCTCCCGTCACTCGCCTGCAGAACAGCCGCGACGGGAAACCCGCCATCGGCCCCGTTGTCAAAGCCGAAGACGGCAGTCACTTTGCCCCCCGGCGTCATCTGGTAGACCGTGCCGTATCCTCCGGGGCCCCCTAACGTGTCGGTTCCGTAAAAATTTCCATCGCTGGCTTGAATCAGCCCGGCATACGGAATCAAACCATCCTGACAGGTGCCCGTACAGAAGCTGTGGAGAGTTACGACTTTACCTTGCGGCGTGATTTTGAAAGCGGCGCCCCCATTGTTGGCCCCACCGCCGTCGGTAGTTCCGTACAAGCTGCCATCTTTCGCCTGGAGCAACTGGCCCTGCGGAATGTCGCCATCCGCGCAGCTCGATTGCGAGCAAAAGCTGTAAAGCAGCGTGTACGCGCCGGACGGCGTGATTCTGAAGAGCGTGCCGCACCCATACTCGCCGCACAATTGCGCATTGGTCTTTCCGCCCAGCGCCGCCGTTCCGTAAAAATTGCCGTCGCTGGCCAGAGTCAATCCGATGTTCGGCTGCGTTCCATCGGCGCAACTCGCCAGTGAGCAAAAGTTATAGAGGGTGGTCAACGTGCCATTCGGCGAAAGCTTGAAAACTGTTCCCTCATTTTGGGACCCGCCGATCACGGTCGTCCCGTAGAACGAACCATCCCTGGTCTGCACCAAGGCAGATTGTGGCAACGCACCATCGGTACAACTCGTTTGCGTGCAGAAGTTGTAAATCGTCGTCACTTCGCCGCCGGCCGTCATCTTGAAAATGGAGCCCGCGCCGGTGCTTCCACCGTTATAGGTTTCGCCATAGAAGTTGCCGTCCGCGCCTTGGATCAGAAACTCGGGATAGGCTCCATCCGTGCAATTCGGTTGAGCGCAAAAGCTATAGAGAACCTGCTCACCGCCTTGCCGCGAAATCCTGAAGAATGTGCCTTTGTCACTCGCTCCGCCATACGTGGTTGTGCCGTAAAGATTGCCGTCTGCGCCCTGGATCATCGCAGAGAACATGTCGTCGCCGTTGGTTTCGTTGAATGTGACGATGGTCTTGGTGACTTGAGCGGATAATGCGACTGTCATTGCGGCGCAGACAATCGCGCCGCCGATCGTTCTTAACATGGGGTTCCCTCCCGGGGGATGGCTCGCAGGATCAGCGAGCTTTGCGAGGAGTCTGGTGAGAAGAGCTGCCTACAAAATGAAAACTAGCATGAGGGTATATCGGAGACAAGAGCCAAGTTGTAAAAAGTTGTGCGGACCACCGCGGCTGAGGATGATATACACTGACTTTTTAAATCGGAGAGCTGTGACTATTTCGGCATAAGGAGAAGCTCATGAGCGACGATGCGACAAAAGAAATCTTTTCGCGGCGCGGGTTTCTTGGCATGGGGTCAGCTGCGCTGGCGGCTGCCGGAATGCTGAAAGCAACGGAGGCGACGGCCCAGGAACAGAAGCCCTATCCGACAAAGGACGATCGCAGCGCCAGTGCCCCTGGGCCCGGAAATCCGGCGATCGACGCGCAAAATCCCGACTCTTTTTTGCCGCCCCGCACCGATGCTGGTGGCGTGCAAACCTTTAAATATCCGTTTGGGCTTTCGCACAAACGAATGCAAGAAGGCGGTTGGTCACGCGAAGTGACTATCCGCGAGCTCGCCGTCTCCAAGACGATCGCGGGTGTCGACATGAGGCTGACCGCGGGCGGCGTGCGCGAATTGCACTGGCACACTGCCGCTGAATGGGCGTTCATGCTGTATGGCAATGCGCGCATCACCGGCTTAGACGCGGATGGCAAGAGTTTCGTCACCGACATCACCGAGGGCGATCTCTGGTACTTCCCCACGGGAATTCCGCATTCCATTCAAGGCCTGAATCCCGATGGCTGCGAGTTCCTCCTCGTCTTCGACGACGGCAATTTTTCGGAGTATGAAACAGTGCTGCTTACCGACTGGATGGCACACACTCCTCACGACGTCCTCGCCGCGAACTTCGGTGTCAGCCCCCAGGCGATGGACAAAATGGTTCGCCGTGAGAAATTCATTTTCCAGGCCGCAGTTCCCGGCGCTCTGGCCGATGATCAGAAGGCAAGCGCAGGCGCGCGAGGTTTATCCACCCAGGATTTCGCTTTTCGCAAGTCTCAGATGAAGGTGGCCAAGCGTACCAAAGGCGGCGAGGTCACCATCGTGGATTCCAGCACCTTCAAAGTCTCTACGACCATCGCGGCCGCCATCGTCACCGTTCACCCGGGAGGGATTCGCGAACTGCATTGGCATCCTAACGCCGACGAATGGCAGTACTACATCAGCGGCAGCGGACGCATGACCGTTTTCGCCACGGGTGGCCGCGCTCGCACCATGGACTTCCAAGCCGGAGATGTTGGCTACATCCAAAAGACCTTGCCGCATTACGTTCAGAACACCGGCAGTACCGACCTGAAATTCCTGGAGATGTTCAAGAGCAGCTCTTATCAGGATCTTGCGCTCTCGGAATGGTTGAGGCACACCCCGCCCGAATTGGTCATGGCTCACCTCGAGATTGATAGGGAAACGCTCGACTCGATTCCAAAAGACGAGACCATAATAATGCCCGAATGACGAAGTGCGTTGACTGAAAGTCTCGACAACCAAGAATAAAATTGTCATTTCTAGCGACTCGGGAACGTGAAACGCAAGAAAAAGAAAAAAGTTTGCTCAAAAACCACTCCCGCCAGGTGGCGGAGAAGACTCGACCCGCTGGAGCGATCATCGCGCGTTTTTTGCATGGAATTTCGACGCAAATTTCATACAATTGATTTCGCAAGTCGCGTAAGTCATTATTTTTCTTCGGATTGCAGCGAAATGCATGCGCGCGCAAAATCGCGAAAAAACGCAACAATTGGAAGCTTGCCCCACCGAGTAGACATAAGCGCATTACTTGCAAGTACATAGCGAAGTCGATCTTTCCTGCAATTCGTAGCTCTGATGCACTTTGGGGGCGGAAATGCCGAACGTACGCGTAATTGTCGGCCGCCGAATCAAAGACGATCAAACCGACTCCTCGCGGATAAAGTCTTTGCCGTCATTGAGTTGGCGAACTGAGCCTGCGGTTTTTAGCCAACCGCCGGTTTGCGGCCGCAACTCGCGCGCAAGAGCCACTTTCTATTTGTCGGCAATCGCATATCTTCAATGTCTTCAAGCGGCTAGTGAGAAAAGTTTTCATCTTGCGCGATCACAACACGTCATGTAAGCTCGTGCGGTTCGTCGCTCGCCTGCGGTTCACATCAGCTCCCTGCAAACGGAGGAATATGTTTATGCAGCGCAAGTCCGAATACCAGAATCGTCTGTGCCTTCTTGTTCTCGCGCTCGCGCTCAGCAGCGTCATCTCCGCCAACGCGTCTACTCTCGTCAAGTTCAGCGTGACCGGCGCGGGCACCGCCGCCGGCCAGGGAACTTTTCCCGCTGCCATCAATGCTTCCGGAGTCATCGCGGGATATTACATTGACGCCAACAATGTTTACCACGCCTTCCAGCGGTCCGCCAATGGCGGCTTCACCCCGATTGACGATCCCAGCGCGGGTACCAGCGCGGGCCAAGGAACCTGGGCCTTCGGCATTAATGCGGCCGAGACCATTGCCGGCTTTTACATCGATAGCAGCTTCGCCGTTCATGGCTATAGCTACTTCCAGGGAGTTTTCACCGAGATCGATGCTGCGGGAGCGGACGGAACTTTGGCACTGAACATCAATGACGCCGACACGATTGCCGGATCGTACTTTGACCCGGCGGGCGTCCATCACGGCTTTGTGCGCAGTGCAACGACCGGCGTCATCACCAGCTTCGACGCCCCCGGCGCCGGCACCGGCAGTGGGCAAGGCACAATGACGCCGTCCGTCGGCGACATCACCGGCGACTACATTGACGATGGCGGGGTCTATCACGGCTTTGTGCGCGCCCCAAGCGACAGCTTCGACACCTTCAATGCCCCCGGTGCCGGAACTGCGTCCGGGCAGGGTACCAGCACGGCGGCAATCAACGACAAAGGAAAGATTACCGGCAGCTACGCCGACTCAAACGGCGTCCTCCACGGCTTTGTGCGCGCCGGGAACGGCTCCATTACCGAGTTCAGCGTGACCGGCGCAGGCGCGGGCAATGGCCAGGGTACGTACGCCCAGTACATCAACTCTGCCGGCTTCGTGGTCGGGAACTACATTGACGCGAACGGAGTCAATCACGGCTTTCAGCGAACGGTGGGAGGCGTGATTGCCAAAGGGGATGTTCCCGGCGCCGGCACCGCCAGCGGTCAGGGAACGCTGCCCTCTGCCAGCAATGCCACCGGAACCATTGAGGGGTTCTTTTATGACTCTGGCGGGGTCGCTCACGGCTTCGTGCTGATACCCTAGCGGCGGCCTAGAGTCTGCATGTTGCATCCGGAAACAAGAAAACGCCGCCCGAATTCCGGACGGCGTTTCTGATTTAGCTTACAGTCAACTAGTGGGCTGTGCCATCCGTCGATCTCTTCGAAATGAGTCGCCGAACGACATGGCCTTTCCACATCCACAATCCAGAAAGCACCATAATTGGAAAGAAAACATATCGAGTTCTAAAAGCATAGTCTGGAAGCTTTTCAAACGGACTAAAGATATATCCGAATATGGGAATGGCAAAAACGATGTGAATCCAACGAGCAATCGAACGCTTGGTCGTCTCTTTCATATTGGTTTTCCCTCCGTTTGCCGCCCGCCTCTCGATCAGCTACCCCGGAAAAGCACATCCTTACCGATCGTCCTACACCTTTAGCCAGCCGCGGAACGCCCTTCCCGCATAGTAAGATTCGGCGCCGTTGTGATACGTGAAAACAGTGTCGAAGCGGCGGTCACAAAAGAGAGCGCCGCCGAGTTTTCTAATGTTGGAAGGCGTGCTCACCCAGCTCGACGTTTTCATGTCGAACTCTCCCAGTTGCTGCAGGCCGCGATATTGTTCTTCGGTTAAAAGCTCGATGCCGATGGCCGCTGCCATGTCCATGGCGTTGCCTTTTGGTTTATTTTCTTTCCGTGAGTCGAGCGCCTCACGGTCATAGCAAAGGCTTCTGCGATCTTTCGGACTCTCGGGCGAACAATCATAAAAAATGTATTCGCCTGTTTTTTTGTCGAGACCGACGACATCCGGTTCGCCGCCGGTCCTTTCCATTTCGCTGATTGACCACAGCTTTTCAGGATTCGTTTCCAGCCTGGCTTGGACTTTGGCCCATGCAAAATCCTTGTGGCGGTTCATGTTTTTTTCGAAGCGGGCTTTCAATGCCGTAAGTAATTGTTCGGATTGTTTTTTTGAAAAGCTGACTTTTGACATAGTTCCTCTCATTTTGCGGAGCTTCGCTCCGCCGGACAGGCGGGGGCGGCTGTCCCTACACAGACTTGACCCAATCAGGCGCTTCAGCGCCGAACTGTTTGGCGTACTCCTCGACCAGCCGCTGCCAGCCAAACTTCATCGCGCTGTGACCAGAGATGCGGCCGATGGGTTCGCCTGCGAGGAGCCGGTCAAGAACGTCGAAACAGATGTGCCATCCCGCAGCGCCCCACGAGATGAAGCGCCGATCAATGTTGTGCCACAGCGTCAGGCGGGTGCCGCTGCCCAGCGGCTCGAGCTCCCACCGCATGTCGCCGTATTCAAGCATGCGGGGAGCCTCGACTCGGGTCACTTCTGTTTCCACGGCCTGCGCCGTTTCCACCCAAGTGAGATTCACGGTGCCAACCGCGCTCAGGCTTGCGTCGGCAACGAAGGGCGCCCACTCGCGGAGATGCGCCGGGTCGGTCAGGGCCTGCCAGACTTTTTCGGGCGAGTGGCGCAGTTCGCGGACGAGAATGAGCGTCCACTTGCCCGTATCGTTTTGTACCCCGTCTTTTTTTACCTGCGCTCCATAGGCTGGACCCGGTAGGTAGTGGTCGATATTGGTCACCTTCGTTTCCTCGTCTTCTTCTTCGTTGGTATTTTGTGAGCCATGCGATCGTCATTCATGCGGTCGTTGTTCATGCGGTCAAGATGGCGTTCGAGTGCATCCACGTGAGCGGACCAGAAGCGGCGGAACTGAGCCAGCCAGTCATCCACTTGCTGAAATGGTTGCGGCTTCAGACGGTAGAGGCGGCGCTGGGCGTCCACTGTGGACTCCACGAAACCAGCCTCGCGCAGTACGCGCAGGTGCTTTGATACCGTCGGCTGCGACATACGAAGCTGCCGCTCGATCTCTCCTACCGACTGTTCTGACAGAACCAGAAGGCTGAGGATGGCGCGGCGGTTGGGCTCGGCAATGATTTCGAAAGCGGATTCCACGTTCTTTGTATACTCCAATACGTATATACGTGTCAAGGAATATATAGGGGGGGGGGAATTCGGGGACGTTGCGAAGGCGCCCTTGCGGAGCTTTGCCGCCCAGGGCCAGCAGATCGCCGCTGCGGGGAAACGATTAGAAGGTGAAACGGCCACCGACTGTCGGAGCAAAGTTGTTGTTGTAGTTATAGGGCACGCCGGGTTTGTGAGGAATGGCGATGGCCAGACCGCCGTTCACATAGGAATATGCAATTCCGGCGAAACCATCGAAACGCTTGGTGAAGCGATGGTCCGCATAGAGCGATCCCTCATTGAGGTTGCCCGAGCAGGAACTGCGGAAACCAGCTGCGGGCGTGCAGGTCGGCGGAATCCGGAAGTCGTTCTGCCGCTGCTGATACCACGCGAAGGTGAAGTCGGTTTTGGTGCGGTAGGTGTACTTCACGCCAGTCCACCAGATCTGGACCAATTTTTCGGAATCAAGATTGTTGTCTTCGACTCCGCTCAAGTTATAGCCACCCTGGTCCGAGGCGCCAACGCCCAAAGGGTTCGACGGGTTATTCTGCCAGATGTATTCGTAGCCGGCAAAAAACTTGAACGGGTCCCTCAGATACTTGCCAGCGACCATAACTGCACGGTTGTCGGTCACGATGCCATACACGGTGTTGTTCGGGTCGATGAGGTTGGTCCCGTTGATCGGGTTTGTATTGATGCTGTCCATAGTTGACTGATATGACTGCGTCGGACTCTGAGGCCCCAGCAGGGGGTTCAACACGCTGATGGCTTGGTTGTACTGTTGGAAGGCAACGTCGGTGGAGAACTTGCCATAGTTGCCGCCGATGTCGAATCCATAGGCGTTGTTGTGGGCCGATTCCGGCGTGCAGTCAGCGGCAGTCCAGCTTGAGGCGTCCGAGTAGCAGCCGCCAGAACCGTCGGCGAATTTGTACATGGCGCCGAAATGGACCGGGCCGTAAGTGATGCGATACTTCAACGCGTCGTCCCAACGAGTGTTCTCGGTGTCTCCGCCGCCAGCCATCGTGCCGTTATACCCGATGTATGAAAACGCATAGCCACCACTGACCGGATCGTAGAGCAGCATCGCATCGGTGCCGAGAGCGCGCTGACGACCGAAGGTCAGTGTGCCGAAATGGGCGGAAGATATACCGCCATAGATTTCGTCGTTAAAGGGTTGACCGGCGCGCGCGCCGTCAATGGCATACGAATAGCTACGCCTGGGAAGGCCGTTGTTTATGGTCTGGGTGGCCGACGCGTTGGCAAGCAGGCCGGACTGCGGATTGATGCCAGTTGAAGCGTTGAAAACAACGGACCAGCCGGGCAGAAACTCTTCCTTGCCCCTAATGCCCAGACCCGTCTGCGAGAGGTTGTTCGGTGCAATGAGGAACCGATGTTCATAGCCGTTTCGGTTCACCAGAGATGCGCCTTCGTAGTTATAGCCGTTTTCCGGTAAACCGTGGCTAACCCAGCCGATGCCGACGTCATATGCACCATAGAGGGTGATGCCGTGCCAAGTCAGTGTGCAATCGGTGGTAGCGAACTCGTGGCCGCTCGCGCAAACGTCGGGGGGCCTCAATTGCATTTTAATGTCGACCGCGACACTCTGGCCATCCGCCAAGCTGATGCCCGTGCGAGTTTCATCGGAAAATCCTTGTTTTGCCGCTCGAATCTCCAAGCGCCCTTGAGGCAGGAACGCATGATAGTGCCCCCGGCCGTCGGTTGCGATCGTGCGTGTTGCACCTGTGTCAACGTTATTGATTGTCACCACAACATCGTGAAGGGCTGCACCAGTTTGGTCCGTGACCACGCCGGAAAGGCTCGCTCCTGCTTGGGCCTGAGCGAAGATCCAGGATGATGAAATCAAGAAACTAACCGCTGCGATGAACGGGTAGGCCTTGCGCATTTCGACCTCGAAAAATCAATTAATTGGGATAGAACGCGCAAGTGTACATTACATATGATTCCATTGTCCAGAACCATACTATTTAGTCTGTTTTTAAACGAGACTGGTCAGTTATACTCACGCGGATGCGACTGAGTTGACCCGGAACTTCGTTGTCGCTACGATTGTGTCCCCGATGCAGAAGAACCGAAAATCCGAGAGACTGCTGAAGCTTCGAGATGCAGCATTGCAACTGGGGATCAGCTTTCCAACGATTAAGCAGTGGATTTACAAGAAAAAGATTAAAAGCAATCAGACTGCGGGAGGACACCATCGTATTCCGGAGAGCGAAGTGGACAGATTGCTTTTCAGAACTCGCGGCAAGACCGAGCAGCAACGCAAAGAAGAAGTCCGGCGCGTGAGTGGTCGTAATCAGCTAGTGGGACGAATTGAGTCGGTGCAGATTAGCGGTCTGATGGCTGAGGTCAGGCTTTCAATCGGTGGTCAGCAAATCACCTCGATCATCACGGCACGCTCTGCCAGAGAAATGCAGCTAAAGCAAGGGCAGACCGCCGCAGCCCTCATAAAGGCCACCGAAGTAATGATCTTGCGAGTTTGACTTATAAAAAACCGGCCCTTTTCACAGTGCAGCCTGATTCAGGGTCGGTCCAATCTCGGACGAATCAACGGTTGAAAAATCGTTTTTTCATTCACCAGTGGACAATGGTTTGGAAACATCAGTTTCCGAAAACGCTGCCAAGGGCTCTACAACCAAAGGCAGATTCCTCGTCGCTGCGCCGCTCGGAATAAGGCAGGGAAATTCGGGGAACGGGATCCCAGGTTAGCCAAAGTACAGCGAACGAGGGGCACCAAGCAGCTGCCTGGATCGTCTTTAGAATACCGCTACTTCAAAAGGTAGAGGTCGGCTTGGCCGGTGGGGCGAGCATAGACCACGCTGGAAAGATCCTTGGAGAAATCGTAAGCATTTCCGGAATAGTCGACGCGAAATGAAAATGGGAGCTTGACTGCGGGAACAGCCGGTCCGGTTAGCTTGCCGTCACGCCACGGCTGGCGGAAAATCGTGCCCTCTCCCCGGCCCGGAGTGAAGTAAAGGATCGACTGGCGAACGAGATAGCCAGAAACCTGGGGCTGAATCTGAGCGTTGACATAGCCGTCCGTGGTAGCGACCCAGTCGCCAATGATAGGCACACTCTGCACGGTCGCCGTGGCGGTATCGACCGCTACTGCAGCCGGCGGAGGAGGGGCTTTCTTGGCGCAACTCGCCAGCAGCGAAAGGGCTAGGCCTGCGGCGAGGTAGTTCAGTCTCGAAGTCTTCCGCTTCGCCCCAGAATTCTCGTGGCGTCCGCTTCCAAGGTTTCTCCCGTCGATCAGAGTCTTGGCTTGCAGTGGAGCTGCCGAAGACGTCGTTGAAAACAAAACTGCTCGGCACGAACCGACCGCGGTCAGGGGATCGTTCGGGACGATCAAAGGAGCCGCAAGGCTTGAGGACATAGAACTTAAGTTTCCCAGCTGTGAAACCCTATGTCTGGTCCATAAGGCTCACAGTGCTGTTTTTCTTTTCGACTCCTCAGGACATACTTTGACGACGAACGCTACTGTTCGATCTGCGCTGGCGCAGGTGAGTTCCGGCTCTCGGATGGTAGGCCGGTGCTTAACAATCGCCGGCCCTCGTCAGTTCCAGCGGCGGGAGTTGGGTCACACAGCCGGTTTCATCGTCTCCGACTGCTTTGTGTCGGCCCGATGTCCAGAAGTCCCGTTTTTCGTCATCGGGCGCTGACGAAGGAGACAACATGGCAATCGCATCCTGATTAGGCTATCCGCATCCGTCTTTAAGAAGCCTTCGCAGAGCCCTGGGCACAAAACCGTTTGGTTCCGTAAAGCGTGCTCTATTGCACAGTAAGAAAGTCAGATAAACAGTGATCATTGATTGGGAGAAATGGATGGCGAACAGCAAAGATGTCGTGGTCACCGGGGTCTCCACCGGAATCGGTTGGGGAACCACAAAAGTGCTTGTTTCAAAGGGGTTTCGCGTGTTCGGTTCTGTACGCAAGCAGGCTGACGCCGATCGTTTGCAAGCAGAGTTCGGTGACGGCTTCGTGCCCCTCATGATGGACATAACGAACGCCGACGCTGTACATCACGCTGCACAGAAGGTCGGCTCCATGATAGGCGACAGGAATCTGGTTGGCCTGGTGAACAATGCAGGAGTTGTGGTGAGTGGGCCGCTGCTTTATCTGAGGCCCAGCGAGTACAGGCGGCAGTTGGAGGTCAACATGATATCCCCGCTTGTCGTAATCCAAGCCTTCGCTCCTCTCTTGGGAACGGATAAGAAGAGGCAGGGGCCCGCCGGGCGCATCCTGAACATCAGCTCTAGCGGCGCAAAAATTCCTATCCCCCTTATCGGTGCCTATAGTTCGTCCAAGTGTGGTCTCGAAGGTATGTCGGACGCGCTGCGGATAGAACTGATGTTATTTGGCATCGATGTCGTGATGATTGAACCGGGCACTGTGAACACGTCAATGTACGACAAGGGCGAAAAAGAAGATCTGAGTGAGTTCAAGCAAACCGAGTATTGGGAGGCGGTGCAGAACTTCCAGAAGTGGATCGTCAACGAAGCACGTACTAATGGCCTACCCCCTGAGCGTCTGGGCGAAGCCGTCCATCTGGCACTCAGCACGACAAAACCTAAGGCACGCTACGCGGTCATTCCGCAACGTTTCAAGAACTGGACTCTGCTCAGACTCCTTCCTGTGAGGCTGTTCGACAACTTTATCGCAAAGCAAATGGGACTCAAAAAGTCGAAGCCAGCCTCTAAGGGCGGGTTCTCACATCTCGTGACAAGGGGAACTGAATGAATGCCAGACCACTTTTGTCATCACGCTACCGGTAATTAACACGAACAATCAAGGATAAAATATGACTTTGCGGAAACGGTGCTATTGAACGCATCGAACCTGTGGAGAGTCGCACCAGCCGAACAAAAGCAACGTTTGCAGCAGGTCTATTCCCGGGGGGCGCAACGTATTGGGAGGGGAAATTTCGAACCTCTGTAACTTCATTACTTTTCAGCGGCTCAGAGGAAATTGACCCAAAGAAGGAAGGTTTGGTAGCGCTAACGGGAATCGAACCCGTGTTTTAAGATTGAGAATCTCACGTCCTAACCCCTAGACGATAGCGCCACAGGTGACAGGGCGATTATAACAAAGCGAATCCGGGCCCTTTCACGGCGTGGAAGTTGGACTATACTGTTTCGCACCCTAAATCCCAAGGAGATACATATGGTTAAGAATGCTTGGATTGTTGCATGTCTATTGCTCGTAGCCATCACAGTGGGCTGTGCGACCACGCCGGCGCCACCGGCCGCTCCGCCCGACACGCGAGCCGCGGATATACAAGCGGTCAAAGACCTGGAAGCGGCATGGGTGAAAGATGCCGCCTCGAAAGACGCGGCCAAGTGGGCTGCGTATTTTACCGACGACGGAAGCGGGCTCTATCCCGGAGCGCCCACGCTGAATGGGAAAGCAGCGATTCAGGCGGCAATGGTACCGATTGTAGCGGACAAGAATTTTGCGCTTACGTTTGCTTCCGACAAACAGGTCGCGTCGAAGGGTGGCGACATGGTCTATACGCAAGGGACTTACACCATGACACTGACCAACCCGAAGACGAAGAAACCCATGACCGACAAAGGCAAGTTTCTGACTGTTTATATGAAGCAAGCTGACGGCAGCTGGAAGGCGACAGCGGACACGTTCAACTCTGATTCAGCGATGTAGCAAAATTGACGGCCTGCACAGGGTGCTACCCATGCGGGCCGTTTTGTTTATCTATTCGTAGGCCAGCGCGTCGATGGGATCTTTTTGCGCGGCTTTGTAGGCCGGGTAGAGGGCACCTAAGATTGCGCCGATGATGGCAATCACGGCAGAACGCAAAATCCAGCCTCCGGTCACGATGATAGGGACCGTAGGAATGCGATGGTGAATGGCGGCACGGGCTGCCAGACTGACCATCACTCCGGCGAGGATTCCTCCGAGTGCCAGCAATACGGTTTCGCGCAAGATCACATTCACAATGTAAAGCTTCGAGGCACCCAGCGATTTCAGAATTCCGATTTCGCGGGTACGCTCCATCACCGCGGTGTACATGGCTTGAAAAATCACGATGAAGCCGATGCTCACCGAAATACCAATCACGATATTGAGAAACGTGGTAAGGCCGGGATAATGGCTGGGCGTCATCATGGAAAGATACATGGCCATGGAAGTCGCCACATACTTCTCCATACCGGGGACTTGCTTGATCTCGTTGACCACGGCCTCGGCATTGGCGGGGTCATCTAATTTCAGATAAAACAGCGAGGCTTTGTTTTGAGCGCCAATCAAGTCTTGGAGGGTAGCCAGCGGAACGAACTTCCTTGCGCCCTTGCCCTGCTCGACGATTCCGCTGACGTGGAAATCGTGGTTGAGAATCTCGATTTTGTCGCCGACTTTCACGTGGCGAGATTTGGCGAGAACATCGTCCACGAACGCATCGTCGGGACCGCGGAAGGGGCCGCCATCCAGGAAACGAAAGGGCCCAGACATAGTTTCGTAGCTATTCAGGTCGATTCCGGCGATGACTTCGACTGCGCCCGCCGTGGAAATGGAAGTAATTTCAGGGGCCACGGAGGCCACGTGCGGCAGCTTCGCCAGAATGTCGCCGATTTTGATGGACATGGGCGCGCCGGAAAGCCCCACCATGAATGACGAGCCAGGGGGCATGACGATGACGTCGGCGCCGATGCCTGCCTGGCGTTGCCGGGAGTCGCTCAACATGCCGAGGGAAAGGCCGACGATAAGAAGAATCAGCGTAATCTCCAGCGCAATGGCGACGATGCTGATGATCGAACGCACCGGGCGATGCACCAGATTGGCGACAATCATTTTGTTCATGAGGAACGACAGCCTTCCTGATCCAAATTTATGGCCGGTTCGTTCCGGCCATAGCGGTGGAAGTCCCCGCCTGCGGCTGGCCTAAATGTACCACCTGTGCGCCCGGCGGCTGCTCCAGCGTGAACTGTTCATCGGTCAGCGTCTTGTTGAACTCGACTTTCACCATGTGGAGAGTGATGTCGTACTCTTCCTGCGGACGCACAATTTCAATCTGGGTGGGATAGCTGATGCCGTTGTAGTCGAGATAGTTCGCATAGAGCGTGTTGGTGGCAACATCGCCCGATTCGTCGTAAGTAATCTGACGGTGAGGAAGCAGATCAGTACGGGTAAAAATAATTTTGCGGGTCAGGCGCCAGGCCGAGCCGCTCTTGCGGATCACATCCAGGGCGTAGTCGGCTTGTTCGAGCTTGTGCCCTTTGGCATCGGTAATAATTTGCCGGTCGTTCTCGAGCACGGCGATCTCGCTCTGCTGGTCCACAGGTTGTATTAGCACGGCATTGTAAATGACCTGCGGACGCAGATTCTCCAGTGGCTGCTGGGGATTGGGCAGAATCACGTCATTGCCGCCAATCACGAACCGATTCTTCGGAGGAATCGAGAGTTTGAAGTTCTGCCCATCGCTCACCATATCGAAAGCGCGGGTGCGGACCACCGGCAAAAGTCCGATCATGCGCAGCATGGCTGGCTTGCGCACCAGAATGTATCCGCGGATCTCTTTGTAGTCGGTGATCTTGCCTTTCTTTTCGCCTCCAACCGACGTGTCAATATCCACGGTGGCCTGCAGGGTGTGAACGCGCTGGGCCTGATCGTCGAGATAGGCGATGAGTTGGGCTTGATTGGCGCTTTGGAGGTGCCCCGTGAAGGGACGCTCCACCACGCGTGAACGGAAAAGGCACCCGCTCAGCGGGAGTCCGGCAAAAAGAACAGCAATAATGGCGAACAAGCGAAGTCTAGACATGAACAGTGAATGAATAACTAAATTATTTCATGAGTTTGATGAGTTCAGAGGGTTGGAAGTGACAGATTTATTTACGGATAGACGAATGGAGGGGAACCCGATAGATGGGAGAGACTCACTGAGAACAATAGTAGTTGTGGTCAGCGTTGGCCGTTAAGAGCTTTTCGGTACGCCGCGACGTTGCGGTTATGCTCTTCGAGGCTGCGCGAGAACTTGTGTCTGCCCGAGCCGTCGGCGACGAAATAGAGGTAATCGGTATTCGCTGGGTGCATGGCTGCTTGCAGCGCGCTGCGGCCGGGACTTGCGATGGGGCCCGGCGGCAGACCAGCATGCCGGTAGGTGTTGTAAGGAGAATCGAATTTCATGTCGTCGTGGTGCAGCGCACCGGTGAAAGCGCCCTGGAGTAGTTCCCCATAGACCACGCTGGGGTCGGCTTGCAGCAGCATATTGCGGCGGGCGCGATTGTCATAAACGCTGGCCACGATTGCGCGCTCTTCCGGCGCCCCGGTTTCTTTCTCCACGATGGACGCGAGGGTTACCACGCCCGGGATGTTGGACGTTAATCCGACTTCTTTTGCCACCTGGCGGAACTGGCGTACCATCGCGCCGGCAATATCTTCCATGCTTTGCGTACGCGTAAATTCGTAAGTGTTGGGAAATAAGAAGCCTTCGAGAGTAGCGGCGGCCGGGGAAAGATCGCGGACCAACTCTGTGTCGGTGATAGCGACTTTGAGGAATTCTTCTTTGGGGCCAAGTCCGGCATTCTCGACGGCCTGCGCCACGTCAAAAATCGTAAAGCCTTCGGGCACAACCACCGTCCGCACATAAATATCGCCGCGAACGAGGCGCTCGTCGATTTCGACGGCATTTGCCGGTCTCTCAAACAGATATTCGCCGGCCTTGAGCGAACGCCCATGGTGCAATCGGCGCCAGATAAGAAATGCGCCGGCATTGCGAATCACACCCGCATCCTGAAGTTCTTTGGCGATACGGCGCGTGGAGTAGCCAGCATGCAATAAAACGAACTTCTGACTCGATGGCGTGACTGGCACGTAGAGCGCCCAAGCGAGCCAGCCACCCACGGCCATCGCAGCCAGCAATAGAATTGTTAGTACGGTGCGCACGATCTCAGTTAGTTGGTGACGTCAGATAGTTTAGATGAATTACAGAAAAGCTCCCTTAGCCGATGGTCACGCGACATTGGTCACCACTTCGGCGGTCACCGCTTCGGCTAGGTTTTAGGCCGGTGCATATCGAAACGGACTTTGGTGTGCGAGTATTGCGTTCCGCCCAGTCTGCCTACGAGATCCAGAGCGTTGCCGTCGAGGCGGCCTTCGCTCAAGACGCGTTCTTCCAAATGGACCGAGACAATTTCGCCGATCACGAAGCTGCCGGTCGGAGGATCGCCGAAATCGAGAATCTGCCGGAGCTTGCATTCAAAACTGACCGGGGAGTTTGCAACCTGGGGCGGCCGGATGATTTGCGACGGCCGCTGGATTAACTTCGCCAGTTCAAATTCGTTGACGGAATGTTCGTATTCTCCACTGGTGACGTTCATAGCTTCGGCGACCTCGGCGGTAACAATATTGACAACAAACTCACCCGAATCGCGGACATTTCGCAGCGTGTCTTTGGTGACATGTCCCTGAGGCGTGCGGCGGGGACCGGGAGAAAAGCCGAGTTGCGGGGGCTGGGCTGAAACCACCGTAAAAAAGGAAAATGGCGCAAGATTCGGCTGGCCGTTTTTATTTAGCGTGGAGACCCAGGCGATGGGCCGCGGGGCGATGGCGCTAATCAGAATGTGATAGAAGTCGGGCTGCTTTAGCTCGGAGGGCGAGATGTCCATGGTTCCAGTTTAACTTCTTCGCGCATTTCGCCCACGTGGGAGAGGCGAGGACCTCCGGGAGCGGGGCTAAGGCGTTCGCTCGAAGGCAACGCCGGCCGCCGACGCAAAAGGAGTGCCCACGCACCAATAAGACTTTTTCCATGGAACGCCTCCACGAGTTCCCCTTCACGATTTTCATCGGCAGAACAGATCTAGCGGTCCGACACGAAGGAGCATACCCAAAAATTTAGAACTCACGTCTGTACAGCCAAGGAAAAGTGGTGGGCGAGCGGCGAAGGCTGCGCTGACCGCAAAGTAAGTCCTACCTTCAAGTCGCGGAGACACACTCAATTCGCGGGTCCGGCAGTGATCTCGTAGGTTCCGCTATAGAGAATGCCCTTATAAAGTACGGGAACAAAGACTGTGAAAGGACCATCAATCGGCGAGGCTAAGCCGCAAACTTGCTCTGTAGTCGGCCCAATCGTCCAAGGCGGCAGGCATTGGAACTTGATGTGCTGGCCGGTCAGAGCGTTGAAATATTCAGGCAGACCGCAAGATTGAATATATTCGCCCGTGTTGCATTGAATGCGGTATTCCACCCAGTCTCCCGTATTGACCTGAAGCGTAGTATTGAAAACCTGCTCGCCACCGATCCATGACATCTCGCCAAACGCCTTTAGGCGAGCACTCTGCGCGTGGCCGACGACCGCCAACGCAAAAGCAGTGCTCACAAGCAGTAATGTTTTTTTCATGGAATGCCTCCGTGAGTTCGTCTTCACGGATTTCATCGGCAGGACAAAGCTGCCGGTCAGACACGAAGGAGCGTACCCAAAAATTTAGAAATCACTCTGTTCCGCATTATTTGGTTTGTTGTAATTCGCGATAAGCCTCGCTTTTTGAGATGCCCCGCTCTTTAGCTGCGCGTTTGAGCGCGGACTTTTCTTCAAGCTTTTCATCCACCATGAGTTGACGGACGCGGTCTCCGACTGAAACCGTCGCAACTACCGCTTCCGTCGCTTCTGCCTTGCCAATCAGCAGCACGATTTCGCCCTTCACTCCGCCTCGTTCATTCACGGTTTGCAAGACCTGAGCAGCGGGGCCGCGCAGAAATTCTTCGTGCAACTTGGTAATCTCACGGGCCAGCACGATTTTTCGTTCCCCGCCGAGAATCTGGACGACGTCTTGCAGACTCTCTATGGCTCGATGCGGCGCTTCGTAAAACACCTGCGTGCACACTGACTTGCGGACTGCTTCGAGATCTTTCCGACGCTGGCCCTTTTTGGCGGACAGAAATCCGTGAAATTGAAAGGCATCCGTGGGAAGGCCGCTGGCGGCGAGAGCGGACAGAGCCGCCGATGCACCGGGAATCGGAATAACAGGGATGCCCCGTTCAACCGCCAGCGCGACAACACGATAGCCCGGGTCAGAGATGCCGGGCATACCTGCATCCGTGACGAGCGCGATGCGCCTGCCCCGTTCCAATTCGGCGACGAGTTCCTGGGCCTTCGCGGCTTCGTTGTGTTCGTGATAGCTGGTGGTGCGCGTGGTAATCCCGAAATGATTCAACAACTTCTGGGACTGGCGGGTGTCCTCGCAGGCGATGAGGTCGGCTTCTTTCAAGATACGCAGAGCGCGCAGGGTGATGTCCTCGAGGTTGCCGATGGGCGTGGCGACCAAGTAAAGGCCGGCGGCTGGTTTCGATTCCGACGAGGGCATGGGGAGAAGTGTAATCGAAGCTTGTTGGGCTCCGCTCGACTGGACAGCCGAGGGGGGCTGTCCCCACACGATCTTTGCTAGAATCGACATACGATACTTCGCTATGCCTATTTACGAGTACGAGTGCAAGAAGTGCCATCATCGCTTTGAGAAAATCCAGAAGTTCTCCGACCCGCACGTAAAAAAGTGCCCGGAATGCGGCGGCCCGATTGAGCAGGTGGTTACAGCTCCGGCTGTGCAGTTCAAGGGATCGGGATGGTATGTGACCGACTACGCCAAGAAATCGGGGACGGCTGGCTCGTCTTCATCTTCATCTTCATCCGGCGAAAGCTCGAATGGCGATTCACCCAAGAGTGAGTCATCCAAGAACGAGTCGTCGTCTACCGACGCGAAGGACTCGGCTGGAACAAAAGAAAAAACCAAGACTGACAGCTCTACAAAGAAAGCCGCCAAAAAGTAAGTTTCTACCATTCTCTCTGGCTAATAACGAGGCACATGCCCTCCGCACCCTTCCTGCGGTAATCTTTTGCCATGCTGAGCGATGGCTATACCGACGTTCCTCGGGGCAAGATCGCATCGGTAGTTACCTATCTCGAGATGCGAACGAAACCTCCTTTGACTGCTCCGACCCCTCCGGGCGGCTTATCGCTGCGAAGAGTCACCAAACCAGACTTGAATTGGTACCGCAATCTATTTCGACAAGTCGGCGCAGAGTGGCTTTGGTTTGGGCGTTTAGCAATGAACGACGAAGAACTCCGCAAGGTTTTGTGGGATTCGCATACGGACGTTTTCGCGTTGGCGGAGACCGCTGGGGACAAGAATGAAGACAAGGGTCTGCTCGAACTCAATCGCACTGAAGCAACTGAAGTCGAGATTGCCTACTTTGGAATTTCTTCCGACCTATTAGGAAAAGGCGCGGGCCGTTTTCTGCTGCAACGGGCACTTCAAGAAGCTTGGTCGCACAATCCGAAGCGAGTCTGGTTGCATACCTGCAATCTCGACCATCCGAGAGCGCTCGAGTTCTATCGCAAGGCGGGCTTCGTTCCCTACAAATCTTCCATCGAAATCTCCGACGATCCGCGTCTTGCCGGACTGCTCCCGACGGAAGCCGCGCCGCAGGTACCGATTCTTAAGCCATGACTATCAAGAACAACAAAATGACTCGCAAGAAAAGTCTGACGGAGGCAGATTTTCGCCGCATTGCTTTCGGGTATTCCATGATAATGTCTAATGCTTTCCCATTTGTTATCAATTACATAGCGGTTAATCCCTGTTTGAGGCTGAATTCAGACGCAAACTATTGCCATTGAGTGTCTCTTGTAACAGATTAGCGTCCAGGAGGCAGACCATGGCAAGCCCGCTCACTGATTTCTGCGAACAGGTCGATCCAAGAGTTCTAAGCGAAGCCCGCACGGAAAAGTTCCTCCGCGGAAGCCGAATGCAGGAAAGCTTTCTCGCGTCGTTGGAAAAAAGGACTCTTCTGTTTTTGGCTAGACGCATGCCAGCTTGGGTCAACTCCGATCATCTGACGTTGTTGGGCTTTGCCGCTCAGGTCATGGCCGGAGTTAGCTATGCTCTGGCGGCCAGCAATCAAAACTGGCTAATCGCAGTTATTGCGTGTCTTGGCCTCAACTGGTTCGGTGATTCTTTGGATGGAACGCTCGCCCGCGTCCGCAACCGGCAGCGTCCACGATATGGCTTTTACGTGGACCACATGGTGGATAGCTTCGGTGCGGTCGCACTCATGGGAGGATTGGCGCTCTCGGGATATATGCATCCTTACATTGCAATCGGATTGCTAGTCGCCTTTCTCGTTCTGTCCATTCAGTCGTATCTCGCGACCTATACACTTGGTGAGTTTCAACTCTCGTTCTGGAAGTTTGGCCCGACCGAGTTGCGCATTCTGCTTGCCGTAGGCAACTTGGCCGTATTCCGTTGGCCTTATGTTTTGAAGGAACATTACCGCTTGTTTGATATCGGCGGGATTGTCGGGCTCATCGGCATGGCAGCGATGATCGTATTTTTCACCGCGCGGAATACCCGGCGATTGTATCTACAGGAGCAATTTATTGGAACGAACGTTCGTTCGTTTTCTAAAGTTTAACGCGGTCGGCGGAATGGGCATCCTTGTGCAATTGGGCGCGCTTGCGATTTTGAAGAGCAGCTTGCACCTGGACTACCTTCCGGCAACGGCACTGGCGGTCGAAGCCGCTGTGCTGCATAACTTCGTGTGGCATGAGCGCTTTACCTGGGCAGATCGTCTCCGCGAAAACAGCCTGCGACGCTTTGTGAAATTCAACCTGACGACAGGAATGTTCTCCATCACGGGTAATCTTCTGATCATGAAATGGCTGATTGAATCGCTAAAGATGCAATACCTTCTCGCCAATGCAATCGCGATTGTTTTATGCTCGATCGTCAATTTCGTGGTGAGTGATCGCGCGGTATTCCGGGCACCTCGATCTGAGAGCCAACCCTCCATTTGACGCGACATTCAGGAGAGAGAATACTGGACGACATGCAAGCCCTGCCCAGCTTGGGTTGCAGCTACACGCGATTTTTCGCGGAGGTACTTATGTCGAAAATTTCCCTTTCCGTTCTGCTATTAGCCATTGTTCTCCCGCTCGCGCTGCATGCTTCCAGCGGAACCCCGGCGCAGCTTGCGGAATTGACGCCCTCGGACCCGACGCAATACGCGGACTTCGGAACATCAATAGATGGATCGGGCAATACAGTAGTTGTCGGCGCACCGTCGTACTACGAAGGCGCGAATCCAGGCGCTGCCTATGTCTTTGTTAAGCCTGCGAGTGGCTGGCAGAACATGACCGAGACAGCCAAGTTGACGCCGTCAGATGGCATACAAAGCGAGTTATTCGGACAATCCGTGGCGATGAGTGGAGACACGATCGTAGTGGGCTGCGGCAATGGATTAGAAGTTTATGTTTTCGTGAAGCCGGCGAGTGGGTGGAAAGATATGACGGAAACCGCAAAGTTGACCGCTTCGGATGGAGGTGGAAAAGACAATTTTGGAAGCTCAGTTTCCGTTGACGGCGGCACTATTGTGGTAGGAGCGTCGGGAGATAACCAAGGCAATGGCGCTGCGTTGGTTTACGTTGAGCCTTCCGGCGGGTGGATTGATATGACACAGACCGCGGAGTTGACTTCCTCCAATGGCCACCTGGGATATTTTGGTTACTCGGTCGCCATCGCGGGGGACACGATTGTGGTTGGAGCAGAGAATCAACCGGGAGGTCTTCATGTAGGCGAAGGCGCTGCCTACGTTTTTGTGAAACCCGCGGGTGGTTGGGCCGATGCGACCCAAAACGCCGAGCTAGTCGCTTCTGACAGGGAATTTGGATCCCAATTTGGTTTCAACGTCGCAGTGGATGCATCGACGATTGTGGTGGGAGCTCCGCTCGCGCACGGGAAAGAGAAGGGCCCGGGACACGGCGCGTCTTACATATTTACGAAACCTTCCAAGGGTCGGAAAATTTTAACGGAGACCGCGCAATTGAATTGGGGCTCGACATTCAACGAGGATTTCGGGATTTCAAACTCTGTAAGCGGCAACGCAATCGCAGTGGGAGTGCCGAGGATCCAGGTGGGATCGGTTGCGGGCCAGGGCGCTGCGGCCGTTTTCCTCGAACCCGCGGGAGGGTGGCAATCCAGTTCGCACCCGCGCTACGGGCTTACGTCGTCGGGTGCATTAGAATTCGGCAGGGCAATCGCCATCAGTGGGAAAACATTGCTGGTCGGCGCCGATGGAACGAGTTCCGGTTCGCTTCAAGCGGCAGGCAGTGCATATGTCTTCGGACTCGAGTAGCTGCAAGCCCTAATCCATGTGGCTTGGTGCTTGGCGCTCCACGGCCCAAATGTCGGCCTGATTCTTTTCAAAAGGGTACACATGCACCATCCAGCCGAAAACCTGCGGGATGAAATATCCGCCGGCGGCATCACAGGCCTCCTTTGTGGCAATGGAACCGCGCATGCCAAATTGTGTGTTCTTGGTAATCAACTGGCCGCTGCCGAAAGGTGGCAGGCAGAAATTCACATGCGCGTGCCATTGCGCGATGCTTAGTGGAATTCGCTGGTTCAACTCCTCTTCCGTTGCGCGTTTGCGCGCAGTGTACATCACGCCAACGAGTTTATAGCCGTTGCCCTCTTTCTGGTAGAGCAGTGAAGTCGGGTGATCGGGATTGAAGCGGTATGCCGCTTCCAGTCCGTAATGGTTATTGGTGAAGTGATACTGCTTCTGCGGCACATTCGGCAGAAAAATATGGTAACCGTCGGCTAAAGCATCCCGATAGTCCGCATATCTTACGGCAGCCTTGCGGGCAGCTTCGACGACTTCATCGGCTTTGGCTTGGTCGCCGGGTTGGACGGGCCGCAATGCAGTCATCTTCATATGCGGGCCCATATCCATGTGATGGTCCTCCATGGATTGCATGGCGTCGGTGCTGCCTTGCCCGCCGTCGGGAACCTCTTGCATGGCCGCCTGGTTTGCATCATTCATGCGCATATCCATACCCGGCATAGATTGTGACGAAGTATCGCCCTGGATCTGCGAATTGGTCTGTTGCGAAATTGCCTGCGACGTCGCTTGTGACGTGGCCTGCGACTGTGCCTGAGATTGCGATTGCGAAACCGCTTGCGATTGCGCTTGGGAATTCGCTTGAGGTTTGCCCGCGCCCTCCGATTGCGCCTCCGTGCGATCTTGAGCCTGCATTCCCGGGGAAACCACGAGCAACGACAACGATGTTGCCATTACGAAGAAGAAAGAAGATTTACGCATATAAACCTCACTCGTATGTTAACCCCGGAAGGCTGCGGGTGTTTCCACGTCTGGGCGAACATTTAACCAGCAGTAACATGCGTCACACCCAGCGCTGCCAGGACACGCTGCGCTGCCTCCTCACCCGAGCGCACGCAATCGGGCACGCCAATACCGCGGTAACCGTTCCCCGCAAGCGCGAGGCTCGGAAAATTCTGGAGTGACTGCTCAATTCGCGCTAACCTCTCCAAATGTCCGACGTTGTATTGCGCCATTGCCTTCTTCCAGCGGTAAATGCGCACTGCTCGTGGATCCGCTGTAATATTCAGCGTCTGCTGCAATTCGGTTCGGACAATCGCCAGAATGTTTTCGTCGGATAGGTCAAGCAAATTGTCTTCATCGCTCCCGCTGAGAAAGCAGCGCAACAGTGCGCAGTCGTCCGGCGCACGATGCGGAAATTTATTGTGAACAAATGTTGCTGCCAGCATTTTAAGGCCCTCGCTACGTGGCACCAGAAAACCGAAGCCCGGCGGCAAGCTGGCGCGCACCTCTTGGGAGTATGTCAACGCAATGGTGACTGACGAACTGTATGCAATAGCATTTAGACCCGCCGCCAGTTCATTGCTAACCATTCTGAGCAGATGCCCAGCAACGTATGCGGGAACGGCAAGAATCACACCGTCAAACTCATCCGACCCGAATCCAGCCGAGACGACCCAACTATCACCCTCACGTTGGATCGCTTCTACCGGCATCCCTACCTGGGCGACGCCAGCCGGCAGCGAAGCTGCGATTGCATCGGTCATGCTTTGCATGCCATTTCGCAACGAAGTAAAGACTGAAGAGGATGTAGCGCCGGGCGGCTTCGGCTTATTACGTGCTGCCAACATGCCTCGTCCAAGAGAACCGTATTGCACTTCCATCTCGGCGAAGCGCGGCAAGGTTGCGCGCACACTTAAATTTTTGGCTCTCCCCCCATAGACGCCCGCCAACAGAGGATCCGCCAGGCGCTCTACCATCTCGTCGCCATAATGGCGGGCCACGAAGGCTGCGACAGATTCATCGGCTTGAGCCGGCCGAGGCGGTAAAAACCGCTCACGAACCATCCGATATTTCGTCTGCATGGAAAACAATGGAGATAAGGCTGCCGCAGCGAAATCCGTCGGCACCATAAACATCAGACCGTCTGGCATCGGCACTAAACGACGGTTCACTAAAATGTAGGTTTTTCGCGCGGCATCATTTGACCCCATGAGTTGGTCGCCAATTCCGGCTCGGCGGCACAGGTCGGCTGCCCAAGGCTTTTCGCTCAGAAACGAATCTGGCCCGGCTTCCACCAGACAATCGTCCAGCTTCTCGGTGCGCAACGCTCCACCAAGCCGATGGCTGGCCTCCAGTAACGAATATTCGACCTTTGCTCCGCGGCGCCGAAGTTCTTCCAAATAAAAGGCAGCCGAAAGCCCAGACACGCCCCCGCCGATGATTGCGAAGCGTTTCATGCGGCGTGCCCGGAGTTGCCCACGTATGACTCGATTGAGATTGACTCGATTAGGATGCGACGGCCCGTGTCGAATATTGCTTTACAAAATCCGCCAGAGCTTTCACATTTTCCACCGGAGTCTCTGGCAAGATTCCATGCCCTAAATTAAATATGTGTCCGGGTCGTCCTTCCGCTCGACGCAAGATTTCTTCCGCGCGTGATTGAATTTCCGTCCAATCAGCGAACAACGCCACGGGATCCAAATTCCCCTGCACGCCGGCCCCGGCTCCAACCTTACCCCACCCCTCATCAAGCGGAATACGCCAGTCAAGGCCGATGACTTCAGCCCCAGTTTCCCGCATGGATGGCAGCAAAGTCGCACTATCCGTGCCGAAATATATGATGGGCGCTCCGCTTTGCTGGAGACGCATGACCAGCTCCTTCGTCTGCGGCAAAACGTAGCGCCGATAATCCTCCACGCTCAAGCACCCCACCCAGCTATCAAATATCTGGATAACATCTGCACCTGCGCTCACTTGTTGCGCCGCGTATTCTCCCGCGACTTTAACCAATTTTCCCAGCAATTCATCCCATGCTTGCGGGGACGAGTACATCATTTTCTTGGTGTGAATGTAATTGCGCGATCCTCCGCCTTCGATCATGTAGCTCGCAAGCGTAAAGGGTGCGCCGCAGAATCCGATCACCGGCACGCGCCTGCCAAAATGCTTTGCTACGAGCGAAACTGCCTCGGCCACATAGCCCAAATCCGAAGCCCGATCTGTTCTTAGAGCAGAGATATCGGCCGGACTGCGGAGCGGTTTCTCGATTACCGGCCCTTCGCCCGCCGAAAAATGGAAGGGCATCCCCATCACTTCAAGCGGCAACAAAAGATCGGCGAAAATGATAGCTGCATCCACGCCCAGAGCTTCGGCCGCCGTAATCGTCACATCTGCCGCAATCGACGGCCGCTTGCAGATCTCAATCAGCGAATACTGCTTCCGCACCGCGCGATATTCCGGCATGTACCGCCCTGCCTGACGCATAAACCATACCGGCGTGCGCTCCACAGGCTGCAAACGGCAAGCTTTGACGAAATGGGAATCGGGCGCAGACATGAAGCTACAACTTTAGCATTTTCGTGTGGATGCTTACCCAGGCTAGAAAGGAGCCTGCGGGTTTCCTGTTGCCAGTCATTCCCGCAGCCTCTACGTTTATCACGGAGATGTTCCGCACCTCCCACATCGTTCGTGCGGTCGCTCTCAGTGTTTGATTGCTGAGCTAGTTGTAATCCAAAATCGAGGGGAGTTTTGTAATCTGGATCACATTGCAACGTGACGGGTGATGTTGCGTAGAATTTTCGGCTCCAGCTATTTCGGCGAGTCGAAGCGGTAGCCAATACCGCGCAACGTCTTAAGGTAGCTAGGATTTTCCGGATCCGGTTCGATCTTTTCGCGGAGTCGCCGCACATAGACATCAACGGAACGCGGGGTCACGAACGAACCCTCGGCCCATACGGCATCGAGCAACTGGTCCCGTGTGAATACCCTGGAACTATGCCGCGCCAGGTAGTCGAGCAGGCGGAATTCGCGGGTCGTAGTGGGCACCACTTTCCCGTTTACGCGCAAAATCATAGACGATGTATCGACTTCCAGCGTCCCAATCCGCAGCACATCTTTTTGAGGCGACTCCGCCGAACGCCGGAGCACGGCACGCACCCGGGCAACCAGTTCGCGCGGACTGAAAGGCTTTGTCACGTAATCGTCGCCGCCCAGTTCAAGACCGCGCACCCGATCCGCTTCGCTGGTCTTCGCCGTCAAGAAAATGATGTGTGCGCCTGCAAGTTGGTGGTTCATGCGGATTTGACGGCACAAATCCAATCCGTCGCTCCCCGGAATCATAATGTCGAGCAAGAATAGCGCCGGATGCTCTTTGATGGCTTGTTCGATCACATCCGTGGAATTGGGAAACCAGCGGACGCCATAACCATTGTTGTCGAGGTGGAAGCAAATCAGGCGGGCGATATCGTCTTCGTCCTCCACCACAAACACCAAGGGCTTACCGGTCCAAGGTTCTCCCGGTGAAGGAACGGGGCTAAATTCAGCATGGCTGCTTGCAGTCAAAGACACAGATCCTCAAGGAGGCGCGTCTTGAGTCTCTCCCCATCACATTGCAGAAATATTGCTGAGAGATTAAAGGTTGGTAAATTCTGACGTTCTACTGGGGTCGCTGCCAAAAGAATGTCAGTCCGACCAAGTCTCTGGTTTTCGATCCCACCGGTGAACTTTCAATACGGCTAAGAGCGATGGATCCAGCGGCCCTTTATCGCTGAGAGCGAGGTTCTCTTGAACATGCTGGCGCTTCCTC
>Ga0187847_10000426_pt1 | contig 47839 bp, 33 predicted proteins | sample June2016WEW_4_10_FD_132458 | JGI IMG/M metagenome (GOLD analysis project Ga0187847, IMG submission 132458) | Peatland microbial communities from SPRUCE experiment site at the Marcell Experimental Forest, Minnesota, USA - June2016WEW_4_10 | ecosystem: Environmental > Terrestrial > Soil >...
CATCCGCGCCACCGCGAGTCGCCGGAATTCCTCCGTGTAACTCCTATTCCTTCGCATTTGCAGCCCCCCATTCGCTGCAAACTGTGACTTCCTAAAATGTCTCACTTTGGGGGTTCACTGCAGCCGTACTTACTGAACCGTCAGCGTCGAAGTCACCGGGGTGGTGGGGTTTCATCTTCCGACGCCTCCGCTGACGCTCCCGCACCCATCCACAGCGGTCAACAACCGAACCGCTATAATCGCCATCGCAATCTCAATCCGCGGGCTGGTCGTATTGGCGGCTGGATTCGTGCGCGCAACTCCGATGACCGACTACACTACACAATCGATACGGCGCAGCTACGACCGGGTGGCTGAGGAATATGCGCGCCACCTCTTCCATGAGCTTGAACAAAAGCCGCTTGACCGTGAATTGCTCAATCGTTTCGCCGCCTCCGTCGCAGCACACGGCGAAGTCTGCGACCTGGGCTGTGGTCCCGGCCATGTAGCCCGCTACCTGCAGGCTGCGGGCGCAAACGTGTTTGGGATCGATCTCTCTTCGCGCATGGTTGAGCAGGGGCGCCAACTCAATCCCGGCATCTCGTTTCGCGAGGGAAACATGCTGGCGCTCGACTTGCCCGACGAAGCCCTCGCTGGAATCACTGCATTTTATGCCATCGTCAATATTCCGGAAGGGTCTCATCCTGCGGTCTTTCGCGAAATGGCCAGAATCCTCAAGCCCGGCGGCTTGCTACTGATCGCGTTTCACGTAGGAGACGAAGTGCTTCAACCGAAGGAATTGTGGGGCCAGCCCATTTCAATGGACTTTTTATTCTTCCAGCCATCGTCCATCCGCCTTCACCTTGAAGCCGCCGGCCTGCAAGTGGAAGAGATCATCGAGCGCGAGCCCTATGCCCCGGAAGTAGAACATCAAAGTCGCCGAGCCTACATCTTTGCCCGCAAACCACCCCGCTGACCACTAATAACTGATAAGTCCTCTACCCCTCATCCCTGAACATCGGGTGCGGAATCAGCCGTCGATAATCTTCCTGGTGTGCCCCGTCCAGGCAAGCCTCAATAATCTGTTTCCCCAGTGGATCAAGCTCCGGCACCAGAAACTGTTTCAGTTCCTTCGCAAAAAACTCCCGCCACTGCCGCGCGCCTTCCTCATACACATCCATCCCGCCCTGAATCTGCTCTTCAACCGCCAGAAACACCCGCGGAATCATCGACCCCTCAATCCTCAACTGGTGCGGAATATATCCCAGCAGCGGACAAATCGCCTCCCGCACTTGCTCGCGCGCAAACTTCGCGCTCCCTCGCCGCGCCAGGTATTCACGCGCAATCCACTCCGCCATGAACCCCACCTTCCACGCGCCTATGTGCTGGTTAGGCAGCAGCACATACCGCGTCTCCGGTGTCTCCAAAATTTGTTTCAGCAGCAGATTCGCCTGGTCCACGCGCCGCCCGGTCGCGAACGCCCAATACGAACCCACGCCCTCACTCTGCATCCCCACACTCTTTGAATCCTGGATACTCGGATTCGCATGTCCCCGCGGCGCAACCAGCCTCCACAGCCACGCCAGCGCCGGGCTCAGCACATGAATCATCGCCAGAATCCCATACAGTTGGCTATCGCGATGCGTTGGCGGACACCGCACACCAAAGCTCCGCACATCCACTCTCTGCGGCCCATCCAGAATGTCTTCCAGCATCCGCCTCGGCAAAATCACTCTCGGATTCGGGCACAATTTCCCCGGCGCATCCTCCACGTGCTCCCACGTCAGGCACGTCCCACCCGGCACAATGTAGTGGTTCAGAAAAATCAGCGGCTCCGGCGGATCAATGCACAGCCGCTCCAGGTTCGGCGCCGTCCCGTAACTGTGGATGTGGTCCACGCGCACAAACCATCCATTCTCCGCGTCCGCTACCGTTAGTCGTCCGCTCGTTCCCTGGTTCTTCGGATGCGCGCAGGCCATGTCATCCGCGATCGGCCTCAGGTGGCAAGCCTCCGGCAGATTCAGCGTGCGCTCTTCCTTCGTCACCACGTTGCGCCCAAGCAGCAGCCGTCCATCTTCCATGCGGTGGATGTGCTCCGTCATCTCGCTCTTGCCGCCGCCGCTCGCGCCCTCATGCATCAAGATCAGTTGGTTTTCATACGGGGTCACCACCGCCACCGCCGCGCAGTGGTTCGTCGTCCAACCCTCGCGCTCGCCTTTGTCCAGCAGCATCGAGTAGACGCCCTTCTTCGCACTCGGTCCCGGATACAGGTTGTACGCAAAAATCTCCTGGTGCGTCTCCTGCCTGTCGTGCACCACAACCTGCCGCCCGCCAAAATGTGTATGCCGGAACGGCGGCGCAACAAATAAGACTCCACCCGTCACCTTGAAGTCCGCAGGGACCTTGCTCCTTGCAATCATCCCCTGCAAGTCCGCCAGAGCCGCGGCAAAAAACGCAGCCTGCCTCGGCACAATCAGCAAGCTGCCATACCCGAGTGCATCCGTCCCTGCATAAAACGGCATCGCCACCAGTTCCTGTGTCTTGAGCCAGGTCAGCGTCTGTTTCCGCGTCTTTTCAAAATCCTCGCCAAACCGCTGTTCATAGGTAGGCTTGTCCGTCGGCAGGTGGTCTCCAATCACCATCGCATCCGGATCCCGTCTCCGCATCGCCGGATCGGGAAAATTGATCGCCAGCCCATTCCGCGCCTTGGTAATCACCGCCTCCACAATGCGGCCCATCCGCGGAGTCTGAAACACGGCCTCGTACTGTCCATGATCGTCGCGATTGCCCAGCGTCCAATCCGTTTCTCCGGAGGCGCGTCCCAGCGCCCAATCCAGCAGTTGCTGGCGCGTCTCCGGCGTCTGCACCAGCGGCGCCGCACTCAGCACCTCGCGCACGGCAGCCGGTAACCCCAGCTCGGCCCAGCAACTCTGAAAATCGACAACGGTTTCAGCACCGGCAGCGGTGGCCATCGTTTTCTCTCTTTCTGTGGGGAAAGTCTAGATTCGCGCCCAGTTCAAAGCCAAAAATCGCTCATATCTTTTATCTCATCCACCACCACACCTGGCAGTGCGCCCCATCACAACGTGGGGGCGCTCTGCGGCAACGCTTTGCCGCACCTCCGTAAAGGAGGAGCCGATTGTCGATTTTTGCTCAAAACCGCGAAACGAATTCCCCAATGAAGTCACTAGTTCAAAGCAGCGAGTTCTCGCTTCCGTTTTCTCCGAGTGCAGCCGGAAAGACGACTTGCTTCGAACGGCACCACAGGAAAGCCTCGGCTGTCTTAGCTAGGGATTCGAAATTCCCCTCCGACAATCCGGCATCAGGCGCGCCCGAAACGAAAATCCAACTTCAGGAGGTTTTATGCCAAATTCCGGGAAGAACAAGCCCCGCGAAATTCCACAACATTACAGCAAACTCAATGGAAGCGAGCGGCAGGCGGCACCGAATGCGGTTCTCGTCCGGCCGGCGGACGCGAGTCAAAAAATCGAAGTGAGCATCGTGCTTCGACGCCGCCTCGATGGACCCCAGATTCCCGACTTTGAATATTTCGCCAACACCCACCCAAAAGATCGGCCCCAGCTCTCCGAAGAAGAATTCGCTGCCAAGTACGGCGCGGCCCCAGACGATATCAGCCGAGTCGTTGAGTTCGCTCGGTCGCACGGCTTTGAAATCGTCGAATCCCACGCTGGACGGCGGACCGTGATCGTGTCCGGCACAGTCGCCCAGATGGAAGGCGCCTTTGCAGTAACTCTCAGCGAATACAAGCACGATTACGCTGAGGGGCGAAATCTCGAACCGAAGTCTGAAACCTATCGAGGCCGTGAGGGCTTCATTCACGTTCCGGCCGAACTTTCCGAGATCATCGTCGGCGTTTTTGGCTTGGACAATCGCAGAGTCGCCAAACGCGCGGCAGCCGGCGACCCGCCGAATACATTCCCCCTCACCGTCCCGGAGTTGACGGCGCTCTACGACTTCCCGAAAAACTCGGCTGCGGGACAAACGATCGCCATTCTCTCCGAGGGAGGCTACAAGCAATCCGATCTGAACACTTACTACGCCGGCCTGCCCGCATCCTACACCAGCCTCTACTCCATGCCCACGATCAAGCCGATCTCCGTAACTGCTCCGAACGGATTTCCCGACGGGGAAACCACGCAGGACATTTGCATCGCTTTTTCCGCGGCCCCGGGCGCCAATGTTTCGGTGTATTTCACGGCATTCAGCCAGTTCGGATGGCACCAGACGCTCAACCGCGTCATCCATCCCAATCCCGGCGATGCGCCTTGTTCGGTGATCTCCACCAGCTTCTATATGTCGAACGGCGACGACCCGGCCACGCTTGCCGCCGAGGGTATCAGCCTGAGCTGGGTCCAGGCGGTCCACATGTCGCTTCAGGATGCGGCGATTAAAGGCGTGACATTCTGTGTTTGCTCCGCGGATTTCGGAGTGAACATGTCGGCGTACTTCGGCGTTTTCGACGGCAAGCAGCACGTCACCTACCCGGCAAGCGATCCGTGGGCCCTTGGCGTCGGTGGAACAACCGTCGGAAATATTGTCGGCGCCACATTTGACGAATACGTTTGGAACGACCCCTCAGGCGGGTCCGATTGGGGTACCACCGGAGGTGGCGTCAGTGACCATTTCCGCTGGCTGCCGCCGTATCAGGTCGGAGTTGGAGTCCCTCGTTCCCTAATCGATGGCCACGTCGGCCGGGGAGTTCCCGACGTCGCCGCCAATGCGAGTTGGAATAGCGGTATATCCGGCATCGTCGTAAATGGAGTCCCCACGCGTGGCAACGGCACCAGCGCCTCCACTCCACTTTGGGCCGGCCTGATCGCCGTGCTCAACGCCGCGATCGGTACGCGCCTCGGCTTTGTAAACCCCACGCTCTACGCGCTGGGTTCAACGGTGTTCAGGGACATCGATCCTCCGCCAGGCCCCCTCGACAATGGAAACGGCGGTGTTCCAGGGTATCCCGCGGGTCCGGGATGGGATGCGTGTACTGGATGGGGCAGTCCCAGAGGCGGCAGGCTCCTTGCGGCGCTGGCTCATGAGCCGGCAGTAGCAACCGCCATCGCAAGCGGCGGAAATTTCGGCAATGTCTGCCGCGGCTCATTCCGGGACGAGTTATTGACAATCAACAATGCGGCTCTTCCTCCTATTGGTAATGTCCCCACTCTCGCAAGCCTGGGTTTGCTTTCCATATCGAAGATCACTTCGTCTTCCCCGGATTTCCTTGTACCCGACGTGAGTTCCTATCCACTCATTGTTCGCGCCGCGGAATCCATCGACGTGGTCCTCCGCTTCCAACCGGCCACTTCCGGTCCAAAGAACGGAAAGATCTCGATTTACAGCAACTCGGCATCCAGTCCACATACCATCGCAGTCACCGGCAATGCGCCCTACGGCGTGCTCGCCGTAACCGGCTCAACATGCTTTGGAGGAGTGAAAGCCTGTTCCTGCGCGGAGCGCACAATTTCCATTTGCAATGTGGGTCACTGCATTCTGGATGTGACCGGTGTCGAGTTCAAACGCAAGAGCCCACATTGGAAGCTGGTCAACAATCCATTCCCTGCGGCGTTGCATCCCGGTTCCTGCCTCGGCGTCGTCATTCGATATCATGCCACCGAACGGATAGCGCGACTCTGCGAACTGGTCATCGCAAGCGACGACCCGACCACTCCAATCAAGACTCTCGACGTGATGGCATACACGATTTGGAATGAGTGCGGATGTAAACACCGTTGTGAGGATTGCAAAAAGGGGCATTGCGAGCAACATCAAAGCGACTGCTCGTGTGGCGAAGGTCTCGCCGGTTGCTGCGATGAATATGAAACGCATGGAAGCTGAACCGGCCGAACTCGCGACTGTCTGCGCAGGAGTGAGTTGGAAGTCAATAGCCCTGCCTTCTAACTTCCAGAGGAGCCACTCCTGCGTGGCAACGCCTGAGTCGTAATTCTGCTCACGGATGCGGAACGTTGCGGCGTGACCTTGTGCGTTTTGGCTTCGCGGATTCCTCAGCACCACAAAGTCAGGTTCCAACTGCGTGGTCACCTGGGTAGTGGTCACATCGTTCATTCCAGGCGTCAGTTTCAACGGAACGGTCGTACGAACTGCGACAAAGTTGTCGTTGTAAATCGTCAGAGCCGAAGGCTCGCTGGAGGTCAAAGCTTCTTGTACAGCAGTGATCGAAGCGGTAAAGAATGCGATGGCAACAGCGAACCGAAAAGCACATGCACGCACGATGAGTTTCCCCCTCTGATCCTGCGGGTCCCTTTGTCCTCTTACGAAGTAGGATGTCCGCATGAATACGGCGCAAGTATGCCCCCCCCAACGAAATGGAGATGTGATGTTAACCGTGAATTTGTTGTGCACGGAAATGGGAGTGACTCAGGATCAGCCTTCTGATCCCTGCGGCCCAGCAGTCACAAGCGACCGATTCCCATTGAGCAGAACAAAGGTGGAGCAAACGGCCGCCACTACTCCCAGCCGCCCGCGCCCACAAACCCCGCCCAATACCAGGGATGAGTGCTCTTCCCCGCGGCCTTCCGCGCCTTCAGCAAGACTCTATCCGCTTTCCAAACCGAGTCCGCCGTACTCGCGTGCCGCCCAAACCGCTCCGCGTAAAGTCCGCGCATGAACTCCCGCGTCACCTCGTCATCCACAGGCCAAAGCGCCATCACCACGCTTCGTGCACCCGCAACTCGAAACGCTCTTTCCAGCCCCAGCACCCCTTCGCCATCCTTCAGTTCCCCGTTCCCCGTGTCGCAGGCGGAAAGCACCGCCCAGTCCACGCCACTCAGGTCGAGTGACGCAATCTGCTGCGCCGTCAAGATGGAACTGTTCCTGCTCTTGTTCGCCCCCGCAAACACCAGCCCCGAGTGAAGCAGCGGATTGCCGTTCCCGCAGCTTTTGTCCAACACAAACGCGTGTGTTGCAACATGCAGTACCCTCGACTGCGGCGCCGCATTCAGGAACCGCGCCCGCGTAGCGTCTTCGCCGGTCAGCAGTTGCTCGGGCTCTTGCCCGTTCCATCGCTTGAACGTGCTTGAAATCTCCTTCACCTCGTTCAGCGAACCAGGCAGCGGATGAAACTCCATCCCCGTAAACGCCTCGCACTTGATCGGAATTCCGCGCAGTGTCTCCGGTAGCGTATCGGGTTCCGCATCCACCCGCGCCAATTCGAACGCAGGACTCCCAATCGCCAGCAGTCCCGCCTTCTTGTCTTCGCGCACTGAAGGAAGCACATCGCGTTCGCTCGTCAGGATGTGCACTACCGGCCCATGCTCCACCAGGTATCCGGTATCCAACGGGAGTGCGCTGAATGGAACCAGGTTCAGTACTCCATCCGGAACCACCAGAACCAGCTTCGCATTTTGCAACTCGCTCTTCAGCGGATCCCAGATGCGCTTGCGCAACTCCGTCCCCGCCTCGCGATATTCACGCTCATTGCGCGTCGATCCCAACCCACCGCCGTGGGCCTCCGCATCCGCCGACGCCCGCATCCTCTTCACCAACTCCCCAATCGCCTTGGAGTCCCCCAGGCTATAAACTCCAATCTTCTCCGAGTCGCGATGCAGAACAAATGCCATGCAGGAAGGGACCGGGGTCTTATTGAAATTCTCCGTCTTCTCCTCGGCATATCGTGCGAACGAAACATACGACACAAGCACCGACCCCGCCGGCATATTCTGCCGCAAATCACCAAGTTCGCTGTTGTTGGCCCGTTCATCCGCCCGGAATGCCGCGCTCCGTTCAGCCAGCTTCCGCTCCGTCTGCTCCATCTTCTTGGTCGCTTCGCTCAGCGTCGCTGCCGCATTGTCGGCTGGCGGTGCGCCCTGCAACTCCATCACAGCCTTCCGCTCTTTTTCCAACTCCTGTTGCAGACTTGCCACTGCTGGATCGAGCTTGCGATTCAACACCGCCGCGCGTTGCGCCATCTCCTCAGCGATCTGCCCGCGTGACCGCAACACCTCCTGATAAACCGCCGCTGCCGCAATCTCCGGATGCCGCGTGGCAAGCGAGACCGACGCATTGAACGCCATCGCTCCCGTGTTGGCCATCGCCAGCGCCTGCTGCTCCGGCATCACTTGAATCGCCAGTCGGATGCGCTCCCTCTGCAGTCGGTGCGCCATCAACTCATACTCCAGAGACTCCTGGTAGCGCCCCATGAAACTCAACCCATAGCCGAATCCCAGATCCACCAGCGCCGTCTGCGAGTGCTCCGGCCCGTAGCGCTTCGCGAACAACTCGCGCGCCTGCGCGTAATACTCCAGAGCCTCCTTCGTATTCCCCAGGCACATCTCCACATAGGCCAGGTTTCCTATCACGCCCCCTCGCGATATGCTCTCCGTGCTCTTCAATTGCGCATCGAATTCCAGGCTTTTCTTCAGATGCACAAGCGCAAGCTGGTAATCCCCCGCCACCATGTAGAATCCGCCCGCGTTATTCTCGATGATTGACCAGTCCGGCGTCACAGTCTCTGATCGCGCCGCAATGGCCATCGATTCGTCGGCTGCTTCCTTCGCGCCCTTCCAGTCCAGCTTCATGCGTCGGACATGCATCAGGCTGCTCAGCGCCTTCACCATAATCAGCGGGTCCACGTCCTTCGCGCCTCGCAGAGTCTTCACCTGCAACTCCGCAGCCCGCTCCGCGCAGGCGTCGTCACCTGCCCTCTGGCAGGAGTAAATCAGCGTATCTGCAATACCCGCCAGAGCCTCCGGATCATTGCCGACTTTCTGTTCTATGCCCAAAGCCTCTTCCGCCAGCGGCCGCGCCAGCTCCGGATGATCTCCCAGCATCAGCACATAAGCCTTGGCCCCCAGCGTAGTCGCATAGATGCCGGACTCTTTGCCCTGCGCCGCCTCTGCCACCTTTACCGCCCGCTCTGCGTTCGCTAAAGCCTCGGCCGTCGGCCCAGTCGCAATGATTTCGTCATACACCAGGTCGACTAGGGCCCCGGCCACCTCGGCAGTATTTCCAGGGTGCTCGGCCTCAGCCGCCTTCAGCTCCGCCCGTCCTTCTTCCAACGAGCGCGTGCTGGGCGCCGGAGCATCCTTCGCATCTGCCGGCTTCGCGTCCTTGGCCCCCGATGGCTTCGCTTCTTGAGTCCCGGCCGGCTTAGAGTTCTGCGCATCTGCCGGCTTCACCGGCGCACTCGTTTGCTGCCCCACGCTAACCACGCTTGCAGCCGCAAGGAGGCCAACGCCCCACCACCTCATGGCGCGCCGACTCATTCGGCCTTCCCGCACGGCACATTTCACCTGCAAAGCGTCTTCTCTTCTATTCAGGGATTTGGGGGCTTTACTAGGATCATTGTATGCAATACGTGGAAGTATTCCCGTTTTGTTTGCGGGATAAGTCAAACCGGCAAGTATCTTACTTGAGCAGCAGGAAACCTGGACTCCCGATCATCCACCAAGGCGAAACCTCAAGTTTCTTCAGCCGCTTGCAACTCGCCGCCATGAAGTCCACAATCGCAAGCGGCCTTGTGGTTTCTCAGCGCATCTCTGCCGCTGAGTCCACAAGGCCGCCCGGTCGTCTTCCAGTTGTGCGTTACTAGCTCTTACGCTCCAGCAATTTCAAACACGCCGGTCGACGATCCTCACCTGGGAGCCTGTGCTGAAGCCAATTCGTTTCATCGGTCACCATCGTGGTCGAGATCCCTCCGGAAATCAAACCCCGACACAAATGTCCCCGTATCGTAAGTTGCTGAACTCCACGGCATGCTCAAAATAAAGTGAGCAAATCGATCGCAGCTCCCGAAGTCAATCGTGAATGCAGCGCTCGCTGTTCCGCTCGTCGCAATATCCCCAAGCAGCACCGGGAAACTGCTCGGCGGTGTCACCACTGGTGTGCATCGTCTGCCTGTATCCTGCACCAGCGTGAATCCGGTAATCTGTGTCGCGTATGCCGGACCAACGTCGCCATTGGTTGCGGTAATCGTCCACACGCGCTCATCCCTGTCCCCCGTCTTGCTTGAGATCGCGAACTTCAATCCATAGCCGGGCAACTGCGTTGGGTCCACAATCCCCCAGTACGCGGGTTTTGCCTGCAATCCCATGTTGAACGGCAACGGATAGTCCGTGCGCGCCACCGGGAAGCCATCCAGCCACGTATCGTCATCCGCCATGCCCCAGAAGGTGACAGCGCTGAGCTTGTGCCGCTCGCGCCGGAACACGTCGAAGTACTGATTGTACAACCATCCCTGCTCCGCAAGCACTGAAGCCGGAATGTTGTTGCCATAGTTGGAAGTGTCGTCCCCGGCGTTGTACACACTCATGTCCAGTTCCGTCACTTGTTGATCGATGCCGGGGAAATTCCTGGCAACTGTGTCAATCGCCGTAGCCATCGACTCCGGAGTCGGGAAATTGATCGCGTTGTGCATCTCATGCCCAATCGCGTCCACTGGAACCCCTCGCCCACGAAGCTCTCCCACCACCTTCACCAGGCACGCCAGCCGTGTCGGATCAGTCGTGCTGAAGTCGTTGATGAACAGCTTCGTTCCCGCGGGAGCATACTGCTTCGCTGCGTTGAACGCGATATCGATGTAGCTCGCGCCCAGCACTTGGTAGAACGGCCCATGATCCAGACAATCCGACTGCGTCGGATCAAGCGGCTCGTTCACCACATCCCACGCATACACCTTCGAACCGTAGTGCTGCACCTCGTTTTGGATATGCTCCTGAATGTTCGAAGTCACCAGCGCCTGGTTGGCAGCCGAGTTAGTCCCGTCCCCAAACGCATATGCCGGAGTCTGCTCGCCCGTTGCCCACACCAGGTTCTGTCCGCGCACCCGCATGTTGGCGCACACAGCTTCTCCCACCTCTGCATCGCCGTTCCCGTAGTTATAGCTTCCGAGGGAGGGCTCCACCGAACTCCATTTCAAATCGTTCCCCGGCGTCATACTGTCGAAGTGCATCGTCAGCAACTGCGCATGAGGTCCGGAGAGGTCGTTCGTGTCCACCTCCGCACCAATCGGGAAGAAATCCGCATAGGTCTTGTAGATGGAAGGAATGTTGGTTTGAATCATCGGTGGCGGAACATAACTGAGCTGGAAGTCCCCCAGGTAGAACGACACCAGGTCGCTGCCCGAAGCAGGCACCGTCTGGAAATACAGTGAGGCCGACCCAGTGTCGTACCCGCTCGACATCGTGTACGCGGTTACGCTGATCTGGTGCCAGTTCCCATCCGCCTTCACAGTCACGCCCGGATAAGGAGTAATACTCGGGAAACTCGTCACCCCATCCAATGTCGTCTGCAGGCTCATGTTAATCACGTGGCTAGAGCCGTCCGCCGGAGTTAGCAGCACCCATCCGCTGATGTTATAAACCGAGCCCACATACATCTTGTCGCTCACGCTGATCTGCGGTCCATCGAAGTTGGCAATGCGTCCTGTAACCAGCAGGCTGCGTGCATCGCCATTTGGGTCAAGCACAGGCGGTGCAACATTAGTTAGCGTGGAACTGCCCGAGCGCGAACTCCAGCCATCCAGACCCCCATCCGCAAAGGTGGTCGTGATGCCGGTGTTGTCCTGCTGGCTCGGACTCAGCGGCGCCGGCGATAACTCACCGATCGTCACATCGTCAATGTAGAACGAATCCGTCGCGCTGCTCGATTGGATATAAAGTGTCAGATTCGTCGGTGGTCCAGGCAGATTGCTAAAGCTGAATGTCCCGCTCACCTTCGTCCACACCGTACTCGAAAGCGCCCCCGACGTCGCAATGTTGTTGAAGTTTCCTCCGCTTGCACAATCCGTCGTATCGGTCGAGATAGTCGCCGTCGGATTCGAGCTGTCGGGCGCTGCCAGCAGCACGTATGCCGTTACTTGATAAGTCGCGCCCGCCACCACGTTGGGCACACTCAAAAGATTAAGGCTGGGTCCCATGAAGCTGGCCGTCCGGTTCGTCGTCAACAGCGCGAGCGCATCTCCATTCGGATCCAGCACCGGCGGCGCCGCATTCGTCAGCGTTGGTGAACCGAACGGCGCCCAGCCATCCAACCCTCCATCGGAGAACGTGTAAGTCGCAATCGGCGTCCCGCCCGGCGGCGGCGCAGTCTCCGTAATCACCACGTCATCCAGATAGAACGACTGCGCGGTCGTCGCTCCCACCAGTTGCGCATAGAGCGTCAAACTAGTTTCCGTGGCGCTGACCGTATAACTTCCGCCGATCTGCGCCCATCCTGAATCCGTTACCGCCACCTCGAAATTGCCGATCGTATCAAAGCACGTTCCGCCGGAGCAGCTTGGATCGCTGCGCTTCATGGTGAAGTTCGCATTGCTGGCGCTCTCGCCGCTTGTCAACTGCACCCACCCGGTAATCGTGTACTTCGCCCCTGCCAGCAGCACGTTGTTCATCGAAATCGACGGTCCGCCCTGCCCAGCGGAACCCGTCGTAGTCAGCAGGCTGAACGACCCTGAATGCGCCGCGGCATTTGAGGCCACCGGCGTACTCGCCCCATTGAACGAGCTCCATCCGTCGGCCGTTCCATCTTCAAAGGTGTAAGTCGCTACCACCTGCGCCCGCATTGTTGCGGAGCCGAGTAGCACAAGAAGAAGGATCGCGCCGGAAACAGCAGCGATCCGCTTCAGGGATGAGATTTGAATTACGTTCCTGGCTGAACGAGACATGGTGGGGACTCCTTGACTCGCAGACTGTGCTCAACGCGCAAGAGAGGCGCGTGCGCCAGTCGGCTCCGGCGTACATGCGAGAACTAATTCGATTTACCTCGCGACCGAAACTATAAACCCGGAATAGATTGAAGTGTCAAGATGTTTCGTCGAGTAATTCAAAGATTTACATTCAACGCGCACTTACCTCCCGGAGGGGGAAATCGAGAATAGCCAGAGGAACGTCCACAGCGGCGCCAGGCGCAACTGTTACACCTTCGGGTTGGTGACGCAGTTTCCGAATCGCGGGTCACGCATTCCTGTTGGAGCTATTACGAATAGCGCCGTGCCCCATTCATCGAGCGTCCTTTGCTCGATGAGTGGGAATCCATAGGGGCCACCTACCCGCAACCGGGTCATCCCATCTTGCATTTTTGTTTCTTATTAGGCTTTTGGAGTAGAGCTCAGTTGTCGGATTGCGCCGCACGCAATCGGGTGAGAAATGCGAGGCGATACAATCTCAACATGGCTGAGGTCATAAACAAGTGCAGAGAGCCTCTTAACCGTCCGCTCACTCAGCAGGAGCGCAATCTGGTCCGCTGGCTGATCGATCATAGCCACAGGGACGCTGGCAGTTTGTTGCCGCAAGTTGAAAGACTGAGCGTTGTTGCGAAGTGCAACTGTGGCTGCCCGACAATTGATTTCGCGTTAGACGGGCAACCAGTTGCGAAGAAGGGAGGACGGCTTGTTAGTGACTGGCTCGCCGAGGTCGAAGGGATGCCTGTATATGTGCAGCTTTGGCAGAGCAATGATCGAATCAGCACACTAGAGGTGGGCTCACTTCCCGGAACTGATCACCCATTCGGATTGCCAGCCATCGAAAGCATCCTCGGCTACTAAGAATCGTCGCTGGCGAGCCGTCGCGGATCCATCAACTACACCACCATCGCCTGTTCGGAGATTTTCATCGAGTTTTATCACACCGCAAATCCATACCATCCCGTCATCCTCAATCCAGCCTGCTCACTCATAGCCACTTAACTCCCTCCAGCCCATCCACTTTCCCAATTTCTGTCTCGCCCGTCCAAATTGCATGGTGCATCGATCGCCGTGGCGCATCCGCCGAGCGTCCCGCACGCGCTCATCGTCATCCAATCATCTGGCAAGCCGAAAGCTAAACCGGTAGAGTGGATACTGAGCGGAGGTCCGGTCGAAATGAAGCAGTTTGGGTCCTTTAGGCTGGACACGGCAAACGAGTGCCTGCTCCGTGACGGCGTCACCATCGCCATCCCGCCCAAGCCCTTTTCGGTCTTGCGTTATCTGGTTGAAAACCCCGGCCGCCTCATCACCCACGACGAACTCCTCGACGCTCTCTGGCCCGAGACCTACGTGCAGCCTCAAATCCTGAGAACCTACATGCTCGAGCTGCGCAAGCTCCTGGGCGACGACGCCGGACAACCCCGCTTCATTCAGACCCTGCCCAAGCGTGGCTATTGCTTCGTCGCTCCAGTCGCTGACTGCGCTGAGGCGAAACCTCCCCGGGCATCCGCGGTTTCATCTCCCGAAACGTCCCCCAGCATCGTCGGCCGTGAAAACGACCTGGCCCACTTAACAGCCCAATTCGATCTTCTGTCTCAAGGCGAACGCCGCCTTGTTTTCGTCGCCGGCGAAGCCGGCATCGGCAAGACTGCGCTCATCGACGCATTCTGCCGTCAGATCAACTCCACGCCAGCCGCCAGGGTCGCCCGCGGCCAATGCGTCCAGGGCATCGGCTGCAAAGAGGAATACTACCCCGTAACCGAAGCGTTAAGCCAGCTCTGCGCCCAGCCCCACGGCGAATCCGCCCGCCGCATTCTCTCCCGCATGGCCCCCGCATGGCTCTCTCTCCAACAAGAGCCCCAAGCCATGGCCGACTCGTCCCGTCCCCCCTCACCCGAGCGCACCCTGGGCGATCTCTGCGCAGCTCTCGAAGAATTATCAGCGGATTTACCCCTCGTCCTCGTCTTCGAAGACCTCGACTGGGCCGACGATTCCACACTCAATCTCATCTCCGCCCTCGCCCGTCGTCGCGCACCGGCAAAGCTCATGCTGCTTGCAACCTACAGGTCCCGTAAATCAGCCCCCGACCAATCTTTCAAGGCGCTGAAGCAGGATCTGCTCATGCGCCGTCTCGTGATCGAAAAGCAACTCGCCCCTCTAGCCAAGCCTGATGTACGTCAGCTCGTCAGCCGTGAATTGCACCAGGAAACGCTGCCCGCTGGCCTCGGCGATTTTATCTACCATCGCTCTGAAGGAAATCCTCTCTTCGTCATTGCGACTCTGCAGCATCTCATCGCCCAGCGCTTCCTCGTCCGTCGCGGCCACGGCGCAGAAGCCCATTGGGAGCAGCATCCACCCCTTCAAGCCATCGAAGCCGGTGTCCCCGACGAGCTCGCGCAAATGATCGAGATCGAGATCGAGCGCCTCACCCCAGCCGAGCAGCACATGCTTGAGGCCGGAAGCCTCCTCCATGTCGCCTTTCCCGCCTGGGCCGTCGCCGCGGCCCTCGATAAGGACCCATCCGAGACCGAGGAAACCCTTGACGCATTGGCGCGCCGCCTCTATTTTGTCGAGCGTGCCGGCCAGGACGAACTTCCCGACGGAACACGGTCGGCCTTCTATGTCTTTGCCCATGGCCTCTATCGCGAAGTCTTGTACCACCGTCAGGCGGAGTCCCGCCGCGCCAAGCGCCACATCCGCATCGCCCAGCGTCTCGGCCAGCTCTTCGCCGGACGCCAAGCCAGCGTCTCTCGCGAGATGGCCATGCACTACGAAGCTGCAGGCGATTGGACCCGCGCCGCAGACTCCCTGCGTGCCGCGGCCCGTCATGCGCAGCAGCGCGGCGCACACGCTGACGCGGCGGAATTGCTTGAGCGCGCTCTCAGCATGATTCAGAACCTCGGCGATCTTCAAAGTCCATCGCCGGCGCGTGACCTTCAATCGGAGCTGATCGTCGCCCGCCAGGCTCTCATTGAAGGCGCCCAGTTCGAGGAAAACCTCTCCGCAAAAGTTTGACGTTTTCTCCACGGGAACTTGACGACTTTGTTTTCGCGCATCGCTAACGTGTCTCTCGTAGGCAGGAGGACACACAAATGCAGAGCAAATTCCCCACTTCGATCCTGGCGCCGGCCATCCTGGCAGTCGCCGCATTGGCCACCATCCCCGCCGTTGCGGAAACAACGGCTACCGTCAAGGTACCGTTCAACTTCACAGTCGCCGGTCGCAACCTTCCTGCAGGTAACTACTCCGTTGAGCGCGATGTGCGCGGAGTCTTCGTCACGCTGCAGTCACAGCAGACCGCGCAGAGCTTCGTCTGGATCGCATCTCCGTCTTCCACCAAGACCGCAGCTGCCTCCCTCACCTTCGACCAGGAAGGCCAAAACTATACTCTGCGGTCGGTGCAGTCCGGTCCCGTAGTCACCCCCAGGCTTGACCGTAAGAAGGCATCCGACTCCGAGCGCATCATCAATTCGGCTGGACAGTAATCCTAAATTCAGCCCTTCCCCGATGGCACTGTTTGTCCTTGAGCGGTTCTCCAATTCCCGTAGTCTGATTCGATGATGCCCGGTGGCTCTTTCTCCAGAAAAGAGCCACCCGTACAGAGTCGCCGAGGGCTCGGGAATTGGAGAACCGTTCAAAAGCTACGCCGGCAGCAAAAATGGAGAGCATTGCACTCGCAATGCTCTCCATTTTTGTTGTCTATCCTTTGCGCGTCTGATTGTTTGTGGAAAAAATCTGCAAATTCGCTCATAGCTGATGCCCGTTTAACGAAGCATACATATTGTGCCGCTACAAACACTCATGCCGCCGTTTTCCCCGGCGAGCAAGGAGGTTCGTGTGCAAAAGCTTGTCGCTTCTTCCCTTGCGATGCTGCTTGTTGCTGGCACTGTCCCGGTTCCTGCCAATGCTGCAGGTAATTCGGGCGGTGCGGAGACTGCAACTCCGATCAAGCACCTGGTGATCATCTTCCAGGAGAACGTCTCGTTCGATCACTACTTTGGAACCTATCCATGGGCAACCAACCCCGGCGGCGAGCCGCGTTTCGTAGCTGCGCCAGACACACCCACAGTCAACGGCCTCACCGGAACGCTTTTGACCGCGAATCCCAACGCCGTCAATACAGGCAATGGCGCCGGTGCATCCAATCCCTTCCGTCTCGACCGCACCCAGGCCGCAACCGCCGATCAGGACCATGACTACACGCCGGAACAGGCAGCCTTCGATCATGGCTTGATGGACCTCTTTCCGGTTTCGGTCGGCACCGCCGGTCCACCTCCCACAGGTCGCGCCATCTTCGCCACCAAGGGCCTGACCATGGGCTACTACGACGGCAACACCGTCACCGCTTATTGGAATTACGCGCAGCGCTATGCCATGAACGATAACTCTTATGACACCAACTTTGGCCCCTCCACCGATGGCGCAGTCAACCTGATCTCCGGTCAGCTCAACGGCGTGGTCCAGGACATCAGCCCCGGCGGCTCCACCATCGAGGACGGCAATGGCGGACTCACGCTCATCAGCGATGCCGATCCGGTCGGCGATAAATGCTCCACCACCAGCGGCGAGCGCGTGCAGTTCGGCGGCAAGAACGTCGGCGATCTGCTCAACGCCAAGGGCATCACCTGGGGATTTTTTGAAGGCGGATTCAACCTCTCCACCGTAAATCCGAACGGATCTACCCTCTGCAATCGCAGCCACACCTCCACGGTGACCAATAGCCTGAAGGACGATTACATTCCGCACCACCAACCCTTCCAGTACTATGTCTCCACCGCCAATCCAACCCACGCGCGTCCCACCTCGATTGCCACCATCGGCTACTCCGGCGATCCGGCGAATCACCAGTACGACACCGACGATTTCTTCGCTGCGGTAAGCGCTGGAAACTTCCCGGCCGTCTCGTTCCTCAAGGCTCCCGGCTATCAGGACGCCCACGCGGGTTACTCTGATCCGCTCGACGACCAGACCTTCGTGGTGAATACCATCAACTTCCTTCAGAAGCAGCGCGACTGGGACTCAACAGCCGTGGTCATTTCGTTTGACGACTCCGACGGCTGGTACGATCACCAACTTGGCCAGATCGTGAACCCATCTACGACTACTGCGGATATGCTCACCGGTGTGGGTGCATGCGGAAACGGCGCCACAGCGCTGCCCGGCATCGCCCCCGGCACACTGCATGCGCAAGGCCGCTGCGGCTACGGTCCGCGTCTGCCTCTTCTCGTCATCTCGCCCTGGGCGCGCCACAACTTTGTGGACCACACCATGACCGACCAGACCTCGATACTGCGCTTCATTGAGGACAACTGGCTCGGCGGCGAACGCATTGGTTCAGGCTCCTTCGATGCCCTCGCCAACCCCATCAACAACATGTTCAACTTCGACGATGGCCCGAAGAACGACAGCCAGTATATCCTCGATCCCGACACCGGCCTCGTTGTCCACAATGGGTTCGGCGGGTTCGGCGGATTCGGCGGGTTTGGCTGGTAGTAACAAAACCATTACAGACATTGCACTAGACAGGACACGGGAGAGATTGCAATCTCTCCCGTGTCTTCGTTTACGATCCGTCTACAGAAAAGAGATCGAATCACTTGATTAGTCGCCGTAGATTCCTGGGCCGCTCAGTTCTCACCGCGGCAACCGCGCTCGCCCCGCATGCCTTCGCGAATACGATGCAGCGCGCCATCACTCCGAAGGCGCCCCTGATCCCGAACCTCGACCCCGAGACCCTCGCGAAATTCGTCGATCCTCTCCCCATTCCCCAACTCGCGCGCCCCGTCGACCATCGCCCTGCACCCGGCACCTCCGGCAAACAGGCTCCGTTCTACCGCGTAGACATGCGCCCCATCAGTTGCAAACTCCATCGTGATCTGCCGTCCACATCGCTATGGTCCTACGGCGGCGCAGTCCCCGGCCTTACATTTGAGACCCGCAGTGGTCAAGGCGTGCTTGTCGAATGGGCCAATGAACTGCCCACAAAACACTTTCTTCCCATCGATCACGCCCTGCATGGCGCGCAGAAAGATAACCCGGAGGTCCGTGGCGTCGTCCATCTCCACGGCGGTAAAACTCCACCCGATAGCGATGGCTACCCGGAAGATTGGTACATCCCCGGCCAGTCGCGCACTTATTACTACCCCAACCAGCAAGACGCTGCCCTGCTCTGGTACCACGACCATGCTATGGGCATCAACCGGCTCAACATTTATGCGGGCCTGCTTGGCTTGTGGGTCATTCGCGACAGCGCCGAGGTCGCTCTGAATCTGCCTTCCGGCAAATATGAAATTCCTCTCGTGCTCATGGATCGTGACCTGCGCCCCGACGGCCAGCTCAGTTATCCTGTCTCACCCGATCCAGAGCGCCCCTGGGTGCCGGAAGCTTTCGGCGAAGCGCATCTGGTCAATGGCAAACTCTTCCCGTATCTGGACGTGGAGCCGCGCAAGTACCGCTTCCGAATCCTCAACGGCGCCAATGGCCGCTTCTACTGGCTGTCTCTGTCAGAGGGCGCGGAGATGCACCAGATCGGCTCCGACCAGGGGCTTCTATCCACGCCGGTTGCCATCAAGCATCTGAACCTCGCGCCGGGAGAGCGTGCCGATCTCGTCGTCGATTTCGCGCCCCATCGCGGCAAGCAAATCATCCTCGAGAGCGAAGCCCTAACCCTCATGCAGTTCCGTGTCGCATCCACTCCCGCGACCGACTCAAGCGTTCTCCCCGCGTCGCTCCGCCCCATCGAGCGTATCGCCGAATCCAGTGTCATCAAGACCCGTCGCCTCACCCTCGATGAGCAGATGAATATGGTGGCCGAGTCCATGGGAATGTTGCTCAATAAAACTCCGTGGCACATGCCCATCACGGAAAACCCCGTGCTCAACACCACCGAAATATGGGAGCTCGTCAACCTCACCGACGATGTTCACCCCATCCACCTGCACATGGTGCGTTTCCAGATTCTCGATCGTCGTCGCTTCGATGCCTATGAGTTCATCACCACCGGCAACTTGCGCTACGTCGGCGCGCTCATGCCGCCCGATCCCAATGAGTTGGGCTGGAAAGACACGGCTCGCGCTAACGCCAAAACGGTCACCCGCATCATCGTGCCCTTCGTCGGCTATCCCGGCCGCTACGTATGGCACTGTCACATCCTGGAACACGAGGACAATGAAATGATGCGCCCCTACGAAATCCTCCCCAGCACCAAATCATGACCGCCAAATCTTGATGCTCGACCACACCGCATTCCACCCCTGTAGCCGCGGAACGGGTTCTTCGCTGCTAATCACATGCACAACGCTCCCACCCATCCGCCCCGCGCGTAACGCCCATCCTTGCCCAATCTTCACAGGGTCTTTATCCTTGCCTTGCATCCTGGGGATTCATTTTTGATACGTGGACTCGTTGACTTTGCGTTAAAAAGCCGATGGCTGATCCTCGGGGGAGTTGTTGTCCTCACCGTTTGGGGCATTATTTCCTTCCGCGCCCTTCCCATTGAGGCCTACCCCGACGTCGCCAACAACTATGTGCAAATCATCACCCAGTGGCCCGGTCGCAGCGCTGAGGAAATTGAACGCCAGGTCACGGTGCCGGTCGAAATTCAGATGGCCGGAATTCCCCACCTCACCCACCTCCGCTCCACCACCCTCGCCGGCCTCTCCAGCCTCATGCTCATCTTCGATGACAGCTCCACCAGCGACCTCAATCGCGAACACGTCGTCGAGCGGCTCGGCCAGGTCAGCCTGCCCGCCAACCTCGTCCCGCAGATGGGAACTGACTGGAGTCCGGTCGGCCAAATTTACTGGTACACACTTGAGAGCACCAATCCCGCCTACGACGTCATGGAGAAAAAATCGCTTGAGGACTGGCTCTTGGAGAAGTCGTTCAAGAGCGTCAAAGGCGTAGTTGATGTCTCCAGCTTCGGCGGACCTACCAAGGAATACCAGGTCAAGCTCGACCCGGAAAAACTTGTCTCCTACGGCCTGAGCATCGGCCAGGTCGAGCAGCAAATCGCGAACAACAACACCAACGGCGGCGGCAGCTTCATCGAACAGGGCGCGCAGCAAATTAACGTGCAGTCGCTTGGCCTCTACACCACCGTACAGGACATCGAAAACACCGTCATCAAGACTTCTAACGGCACTGCCATCACCGTCAAAGACATCGCCGCCGTTTCTCAGGGTGCGAAGATCCGCCTCGGTCAAATCGGCAGAGCGACGCATCGGCCCGATGGAAAAATCATCGACAATCCCGATACGGTTGAGGGCATCGTTCTCCTGCAAAAAGGCGACGACTCCGACCCCGTCCTGCAAGGCATCCACGAGGAAGTTACCAAGCTCAATCACGGCATTCTTCCTAAGGGAGTGACAGTCGTACCGTTCCTCGACCGCTCCAAGCTGGTCGCCTACACAGTCGAAACCGTCGAGCACAATCTCACCGAAGGCATGATCCTGGTCGCGATCATCCTTTTCCTTTTCCTCGGCAACGTCCGCGGAGCCATCGTTGTCACCCTCACCATCCCCTTCGCGTTAATGTTCGCCTCCATCTGCCTCGACCTGAGCAAGATTCCCGCCAACCTTCTCTCCCTGGGCGCACTCGACTTCGGCATGTTAGTCGACGGCTCCGTGGTGATGATCGAAAACATGGTCCGCCATCTTGCGCGCCAGGACTCCACCCACACCCCGGGACAAAAAATCCGCGAAGCCGCGCACGAAGTTTTGCGCCCCGTCTTCTTTGCTCGCGGCATCATCATCACGTCTTATCTGCCCATCTTCACCCTGCAGGCCGTCGAGGGCCGTCTCTTCAAACCCATGGCTTGGACCGTCACATTCGCCCTGCTCGGCGCTCTCGGCTTCGCCATCCTTGTTGCCCCGGTCATGGCTTCTTTCCTGTTCAGCAAGGGCGCAAAAGAGTGGCAGAACCCCATCATGGCCTGGCTCATCGTTCGCTATCGCCAGTCGGTGCGCGCCGCCATCACGCATCGCTACATCACCGTCGGCATCGCCACATTCCTCTTCGCCATCGCCATTTATCTCACCGTGGGCGGCCCTGTCGGCTCGGAGTTCCTTCCCCACCTTGACGAGGGCTCTATCTGGGTCCGCGGAACGCTCTCCCCAAGCGAGGGCCCCACCGCCAGCATCGACTTCACCAACAAGGCCCGCATCGTCATGGCCTCCTTTCCTGAAGTCACCCAGGTGGTCAGCCAGACCGGCCGTCCCGATGACGGCACTGATACCGCCGGCTTCTTCAATACCGAGTACTTCGTCGACCTCAAACGCAAAGAAGACTGGCGTCCTGTCTTCGGTCGCGACAAGGAAAAACTCATCTCTGCCATCGACGCCGAGCTGTCCAAATTTCCCGGCGTCATCTGGAATTACTCGCAGCCCATTTCCGACAACATGGAAGAAGCCGTCTCCGGCGTGAAGGGCGAGCTCGCCGTCAAGCTCTATGGCGACGATCTCCGCACCCTCGAACACGTCGCCGAAAAAATCCAGGCACAGATGGCCACAGTCCAGGGGGTCGCCGACCTCGGCATCTTCCGCATCGTCGGTCAGCCCAACATGAACCTGCAAGTCGACCGCAAAGCCGCCGCCCGCTACGGAATCAATGTCGCCGATGTGCAAGACGCTATACAAACCGCCGTCGGCGCCAACGCCGTAACCCAGGTCCAGCAAGGTGAAGCGCGCTTCGACGTCACCATTCGCTATCAGCAGCAATACCGCGACACCCGCGAAGCTATCGAAAGCGTCCGCCTCCTGGCTCCCTCCGGCGAGCGCGTCTCACTCTCGCAATTGACCACCGTTTCCACCGACGACGGCGCCGAACAAATCAATCGCGAGGGCGGGCAGCGCTACATCGCCATCAAGTACTCCGCCAAGGGACGCGATCTCGGTTCAACCGTTGAAGAAGCCATCTCCAAAGTCGAACACAACGTCCAATTGCCCACCGGCTATCATCTCGAGTGGGCTGGCGAGTACGAGAGCCAGAAGCGCGCCAACAAGCGCATGGCGCTCATCGTACCCATCACCGTCCTCGCCATCTTCCTCATCCTTTACACCATGTTCCGTTCAGCCAAGTGGGCCGTGCTCATTCTGGTCAGCGTCGTCATGGCCTCCATCGGTGGCCCGCTCGCGCTGTTCATCACCCATACCAATTTCTCGGTCTCTTCAGCCGTCGGCTTTCTCGCTCTCTTCGGCGTCTCTGTCCAAGCCGGAGTCATCATGATCGAATTCATCAATCAACTGCGCGCCCGCCGCAAAGGCATGGAAGCATCTAGCAAGGAACACATCGTCGATGCCGCTGTCGAAGGAGCCGTTCTGCGCCTGCGTCCCATCATGATGACCATGCTGGTAGCCACTCTCGGCCTGTTACCCGCGGCGCTATCTCACGCCATTGGTTCCGACTCGCAGCGTCCGTTCGCCATCGTCATCGTCGGCGGCCTGCTGGCCAATCTGGTCATCGGCATCTTCCTCTTGCCCACTCTCTATGTATGGGTAGCCCGCGAGAACGACATCCTCCCCGCCGTAGAAGACGGTGAAGATTTCTAGTCGCCCGCAATGCCAAAAGGGCCGCACCTCGACTCGCGGAAGGTCAAGCCTTTCGAAAATCGCCGGGCGGCCCAGATGAATGGATATGGAAAGGCTCATTACGGGATGCGGATGACGGTGCGGATCTGGAAATTCGAGCTGTTCACCAAAATGTATTGGCCATCCACCATGCGCCATTCGTAGCCCCGTGGCGGAGCGTTCAGATGATATTGGTGGTAGTCGATCTTTTCGGCCCGATCCCAGTCTTCGCGCCGAATGGCTGCGCCTCTCTTCCATTCCTTATGTTCAACGTAAGCGTGGTTGTCGTGATGGTCCTGGGCAAGGGCAACGCCGCCGCCCATAAGGCTGGTGGAAAGAATCGCGAGAGCAAGAGCACTGTGCAGCTTTTTCATTAGGAACTCCTCCCAAGCTACGATGCTCCCGGATGAAGCCGCGTTGTTCGGGGTTCCGGTTGGACGATCGGCCACCCGGGAAGAACCCATTGATCAACACCTGCAAAAGTGTGTTATCAAACGTTGAGCTTTAGGTGGTCGACAACACGCCCGGAACCCGCGTTGTGGTATTCAATACTCCGCGCTCTAACGCGTCGCTGAGAGAGAACGAGGTGCTTGTCTCTTTGAAAACAGGACCAAAAGTACGAAACCCTCGATGGTGGCGAACGGCACAACATACAAGGTGCCCAGGACTCTAACCTTTTCTAATAAGTATTCAAACACTACCCACATAGTGAGTAGGTGCATGGCAAAATAGAGTGTCCATCGGCCCCAAAACGAAGGCGAGGGCCATCTTTTTCGTCGAGTGACAGTCGGGGGACCAAATGCAACAATCGTCCACATGATCGCGGCATGCCATTTCTGCGGCATCCCGTAGCGGCCGAAAACAATCGCCACAGCCAGCCCAAGCCCCCGGCGATCCATTCGATAGCATTGTCACTAATCGCCGGGTGCCCTTTTACTCTCTTCAATGTCGGATCCTGTCTTAGGAACCAAGGGACTCGAAGCCCACTTCAATGACCCCAACAAGTATAGCGGTGCTCCCGACGGCTGAGCGCCAATCGGAATCAACTACTTGGTTGCCGGCGGTTTTGCAACATCCCGTCAAGAATTCAGGGTTTTTCCAAAGCGCCCCCGCCCTCAACACGCCCTCAGTTGCCAATCCCTGGCGCATAACTCCATTTCTTAATTGGCGCGTTTCGTCTTTTCCGGAGAAACAAACACGATGCTATTCTCCGCATCCATCTGCGCAACGCACACCTGGTTCCTGCCCCGGCGCTTGGCAGCATAGAGAGCCTGATCCGCCTCATTCAGGAAGCTTGTCGTCGACAGCCTGCGCTGATCCAGCGTGGCAACCCCAATGCTGGTGGTGATCATGCGATATTCCCAGCCGGCTCCTGCAACCGCGTCGCACAGTCGTTCCGCAATCCTTACAGCCTCCGTTGCGCCCGTGTCGGGAAGTATCGAGAGAAATTCCTCGCCGCCATAGCGTGCAATCAGGTCACCCTTTCGTGTGCCTTTCCGCAACACGTCCGCGATTGTGCGCAGTGCCTCGTCTCCCTGAACGTGCCCGAAGGAGTCGTTGAAGTTCTTGAAGTGATCCACATCGAGCATCAAAAGGCATAATTGCGCCTTGGAGCGTATGCAACGCGCCAACTCCCTCTCCAGGCAATCTTCCAGCGCTCGGCGATTCATCAGCCCGGTCAGCGCATCGGTAAGCGAGAGCGTGCGCAGCTTCTCATTCGCAATCTGCAACTCCCGCTGTACTTGTCGCACTGCCTGTTCGGCCACTCGCTCTTTGGTCACGTCCAGAGCTGCACATGCCACGCAGCGGGCGCCACTTGCATCCACCAGCGGATACTTGAAAACATCCCACATGACCTCGCAGCCGCCCGGGCCCAGGGTACGGTCTTCAAAATGGAGCGGCTGGTTCTCGTTCAGCACTTGGAGGTCAATGTCGTGGAATTTCCGGGCGATTTCCAGAGGCATTGTCTCAAAGTCGGTCTTCCCAATCCAGTCTTCAGGAATTGCGCCAAATGGGTCAGTCAGAGCCCGATTGCAATAAACCATGCGGCCCTCCTCGTCCTTCATGAAGGCCGCCACCGGACTTGCATCCATCAACGCGCGGAATCTGGAGTCTTTGATCTCCAGCTCGCGCGCCGTACGCTTCATCTCATCAATCGTGGACTGCAACAGGACTGCCCGCTTCTTTGACTCGATATGGGAGGCGACCTGGCGCGCGATCGCACCAAGCGCTTCCTGCTGCATCGTCGTCAACCGGCGCGGCGCAAAGTCGAAGATGCACACCGTGCCCACTGCACAGCCATCGTTCGAAATCAGCGGATAGCCTGCGTAAAACCGAAAGTGCAGCTCACCCGTCACAAACAAGTTGTCGCAAAAGCGCGGGTCCTCGCGCAGATCAGGAACCATCAACATGCCGACTTGGCGAATCGTATACTCGCAAAACGATGAGCCTACGGGCATTTCAATGGAGCTTTGGCCCATGTAAATCTTGAATATCTTTCTCTCTTCATCAAGCAGGCTGATCGCGGCATCCCGCACTCCGCAGATAGTGGAGGCAAGCTTGAGCAGATCCTCAAACTCTTCTTGTGGGCTGCATTCGAGCAGATAGGTCGCAACCGTTTGCGGCGAATTCAACTCGCTCGTAGGCACCGATTCTTCCTCTTTCTTGTTGTATCGGCATATCGATGGAGAGTTTCGAGAATAGCCCGACGCAGATTACGTCACTGACCTTCGCCCTAGACAGCGAATTTAAAAGGCCTTAGCCCATTTTATGGGAATTGAGCGAAATACCACCGTGGTAATCAGCCTTTCGTCATCAAACTGACGTGCCCCTTCATGGTCGCGCCAAAGCCATCAACCGGATCGCCGGCTACTTCTTGCCCGCCGTTTGGCTCGATTTCTCCTCGAAGTCTTTGAGCCACTCGGTGCGCTCTTGCGTTCTCTGTTTCTCCTCAGCATGCATCGCGCCCACAAAAGAGTGCACCACGTCGTTCAGCGTCCGTCCCGGAGCCAGTGTGCAATCTTCAAACAAGTCCGTATTGGCATTTATATCTATATCCGGCGCACTGCACGTCAACAACAATCCCTTCTCGTCATTGATCGGGAAAAGATGCGACTTGCTTGCAGAGCCAGACGAGCTCGGCAATGGAGCCTTCATCAACCTTGCTTCCGCTTCTGCAGTCTTCTTCGTCCCCATCCAGGTTGAAGTCGTTGCGGACACCGCCGTTGACGCGGCTGCAAATCCGAGGCACACCACGAGCGTAAGAAGCCCTCCACGATTTCTCATCGCGCCTTCCCTTCCCTGGACCAGTTTTTGGGTGACTGTGAGCATATTCCTACAGTTTCCAGCTTTCGCGTAATACCACATAAGTAACATCGCAAGAGCTAAACAGAATCTGTGAGAGTGCTGACCGCGAACCTGTCTCCCAACGCCGGCTGGCCTTGGGTACGCGCAGCTCCTGGATTCTGCCCTCCAGTTGAGCTGCCATTTCATTTCTGGTCTCGTGGATGACGACTGTCAACGAAAGTGGAGCTTGGTTTCTCATGCCGTGTTACGTGCATGTGAGATGCCAATCTCGCCATAATTTATATGCCAAAGGTGGAAGTATTGAAAAACAAAGGCATAATTTTGAAATCAGGGCAACGATCCGAATCGGAATCTGGATGTAAATGACGAAAAACCGGTGACGAAACTTCGTCATTCGGACTATATAAAGTCACCTCAAACCTGCTCACCTGTATCGAGGCTAATCTTCGTTTAATACTTCCTTCGGAGTCATACACAACCTAATTCCGTCAATTCCCATTCAGTGGAAACCGTTCCCGCACCAGCCCCAGCGCCTCATCTTCCGTCGCAATAGTCCCTTCCAGTTGCGCATCCTCCACCGCCCGCAGCATCTCCTTGAACCCCGCTCCCGGTGTGTAGCCCGCCGCAATCAACTCCCGCCCCGTAATGAGCGGTTTCGGCCGCACTGCCTCTTCCGGCATCGTCTGCCACCGTTCCCGCACCAACTCCCAATGCTCCAGATTCCCGCTTCCCGCTATGCAATCCATCCGGTGCAGCGCCAGATGCTCCTCAAACGCCGGCAGCCTGAAAAACCGCTTCAGTGTCGAAGCCTTCATCCTTTCCGCATCCGCAAACCGCATGTGGTTCTCCACCAGCGCCAGAACCTGCCGCGTCTCCTCATTCGAGAACCGAAACCGCCTCAAAATCTCCGCCCCCACGGCCATGCCCACCTCCACATGTCCGTCAAACCGAATCCGATCCGGCGCCCGCCGAAATGTCGCTGGCTTCCCCACATCGTGCAACAGCGCACCCCAGGCCAGCGTCGCCGAGCATCCCGCCTGCAATTGCCCCAGCAACCCCAGCGTGTGCACCCAAACATCGCCCTCGGGATGGTATTGCGCCGGCTGTTCCACTCCCTTCATCCGTGCAATCTCCGGAAGCACCTCGGGTAGCAACCCCGTCTCGTCCAGCAATTCGAATGCCCTGCGCGCGTGCCCTTCCGTCAGCATCTTCGTCAGTTCATCGCGAACCCGCTCCCGGCTCACCGCAGAGATTCTGCTCGCCAGCCAGCGCACCGCTGCCTTGGTTCCAGCCTCCAACTCAAACTCAAACCGCGCCGCAAACCGCACTGCGCGCAGCATCCGCAGATGGTCCTCTTCGAACCGCTCTTCCGCTCGCCCAATCGCCCGAGCAACCCCAGCCTCCAGGTCCCGCACCCCACCCACAAAATCAATCACCGCCGCGCGAACTTCTTCTTTGATCGCGCTGTCATCCTGAGCGAAGCGAAGTGGAGCCGAATGTCCTGCTTCTTGCAATCCAGTCCCGCGCAGCGGATCAATCAGCAGCCCGTTGATCGTAAAATCCCGGCGTTTCACATCCTCCTCAGCGCTCAACGTATACCGCACCGCGTCTGGATGCCGCCCATCCGAGTAAGCCCCATCCGACCGAAAAGTAGCCACCTCCGTGAGCACGTAATCCGGCTTTGTTTCTGCGCCACCAGCCGCGTCTGCCGCACCACCGGTGGCAATCAGTACAACCCCAAAATGCGCCCCCACCGCAAACGTCCGCGGAAACATCTCCAGCACTACATCCGGAGTGGCGGACGTGGCGACGTCGTAGTCTGAGGGCTCCCGTCCCAGTAGCAGATCGCGCACGCATCCCCCCGCGAAGTAGGCCTCATACCCCGCCGCCCGCAGCCGCTCCACAATCCCCAGCGCCGCCTCGAATTGGTGCGAAACAGAATTCATGTCTTTAATTCTCTACCCCAGCAAGACCCACGGGTGCCCCACCCATCGCGTAGTTTCTTCGTGCGATGGATGGGAAGCATGAAGTTTAGATATCCATCACCCTTCCTCAACAGTAAGCTGGGTGCCCATCAATGTCCCACGGCCACCAACGTCTCCACTCCCGCGCAAGCATCCGCCCCACCGCAGGTGGCTACACTAAGAAGATGCCCGGCTCCGGCCTGATCCTAGCCATAGAATCCTCCTGCGACGAGACCGCCGCCGCCGTTGTCGAGCGCGGCTCCCGCACCGTCAGCTCCGTAGTCGCCTCACAAATCGCTACCCACGCCCGCTACGGTGGAGTCGTCCCTGAGCTCGCCTCCCGCGAGCATCTCCGCGCCATCGTCCCCGTAGTCCGCGCCGCCCTCGCCCAGGCCAACATCACCCTCCCTGACCTCGACGCCATCGCCGTCACCAGCGGTCCCGGCCTCGCTGGGGCTCTCCTAGTTGGCATCACCTACGCCAAAGCCCTCGCCTTCGCCAACAATCTCCCCCTCATCGCAGTCAATCATCTGGAAGGCCACATCCACGCCGTCCTCCTCAACGAGCGGGAATCCAAAAAAGGTCGTCATCCTGAGCGAAACGAAGTGGAGTCGAAGGACCTGCTTCTTGCATCCCAGCCCGACACCGACCCAGCCCTCGCCTTAGTCGTCTCCGGCGGCCACACCCACCTTTATCTAGCCAAACCCGCCAACGGAACCTGGCACTACACCCTCATCGGCCGCACCCTCGACGACGCCGCCGGCGAAGCCTACGACAAAGTCGCCAAGCTTCTCGGCCTCGGCTACCCCGGCGGTCCCTGGATCGACGCCCTCGCCCAGCACGGCAATCCCCACGCCGTCCCCTTCGCTTTCTCGCAAATCAAGCCCAAGCTCCATCTCGACGGCCAGCCCCCCCGCACCAAGGCCGCCAAAACCGCCCCCATCGCCAATCTCAATCCCCACTTCCTCTTTTCCTTCTCAGGAATCAAAACCGCCGTCCTCCGCTACGTCGAACTCCACAACCTCCGTCCCGAGGCAGAATCCCGCCGCGAAACCCTTTTCACCGGCCTCGATGCCCCCGCCAAGCCCACCATCGAAAACGCCCTCGCCACCTGCGATCCTCAAACCCTCGACCTCATCGCCAGCTTCCAGCACGCCATCGTCGGCGACCTCCTCAAAAAGACCTTTGCCGCCGCCGAATCCCTCTCCGTCCCCCGCATCCTCGTCACCGGTGGTGTCGCCGCCAACCGCGAGCTCCGTTCCCGCTTCACCGCCGAAGCAGCCCGCCGCCATCTCACCGTCTCCTTCCCCACTCTCGCCCTCTCCACTGACAACGCCGCCATGATCGCCGCCGCCGCCTGGCCCCGCTTTCTCGCGCACCACTTCGCCCCCTCCAATCTCTCCGCCGACCCCTCCCTCGCCCTGAAATAATCCCCTCGCCGTCCTGGCTCCCGCCCCGGCCCTCCCTTACTCACAAAGAAATAAATGCGTCTATTTGCATTCTTAACCGTCTATTCTTTACACGAATTGGTAATATATCCCTATTACCAAAGGCACCAGACCGGCTCCAAATTTTCACAAGCTATTCAATTTCAAATGCTTGAATCAGAGTTCAGTTTGGTCTTCCAAGTGCGTCTAATTGGATTTGTAGCTGCGATCCGGTCCGGGGCATTCTGTTCGGGGTTTCCCGGTAAATGTTTTCAGTAGGCAGGTGTCAGCATGACTTCCCTCACCCTCCACCATTTCGCCGCCAAGCAGCGCAAATCCACCATCCCCACCGGCGCGCCCGACTATCCCGCTCCCCCAACCCCCATCCGCCGCCCCATTGCTGCCATACCCCGAGTCGACTCCCGCTCCGACCCCGCCTCCAGCAACGTCGTGCCTGTAAAGGTGGCCCTCGCCGTCATCGGGATTGAAGCCGCCGCCGCCCTCTGCATTTACGGCGCCTGGCAACTCTTGCACTTCCTCCTCCGCTAGCTACACGCGCCCGTCAAAGGTAGACCGCCGCCCTCCTCCGCAGTAAACTTCATGCAGTTTTGGGGGCACTGCAGTCCCGGTGCCTGCCCGCGGAGCAAGAATGCCGATATCCCGCCGCAACCTTCTCGCAGCCTTGGTACTGTCCACTTCGTTCTTCAGGCCGTGCTACTCAATCGAAGGCCCGACCTTGATTTGGCACGACCTGGAGCGCCACTACAACAGCTTCGACGCCATCAAGCCCTCGCTTGCAAACAACGCTGACACCCCTGTCTATCTCAGTACGCTTGGCATCGATGGCGCGGCGCAACTGACGCGGTTCAATGAGAAAACGGGCATCCCGGAGTTGGGCCACTGGAAGCAGACGGAACCGGTCGCCGGGCATCCGATTCGCTCCATCGAGATTCCAGCGCACAGCACGCGCGCCATCGATGTGAATTGGAGAGTCTCTACAGAAGGAGATCCGCCCACGGCATTCATCGTCGACAAGACACTGCAGAAGCGTCCCATCGAAGGCAAATACCGTCTCTTTCTGCGCTACTCACCCAAGCCGTGGACGCCTGATTTTCACCACGAATCGGGCTATGCCACCATCTCAGCGACTTTCACCGTCGGCCAATAGCCGGTTTTCGCGCCGCTCTGGAGATGAATCCGCCGCTATCTCATCTCGAATGACAGAAGGATCAGGCTTTCCCGTTGTCTGAATTCAGCTTGCGGCCTTCTTCAGTCTTCGCCAGAGTCTTGGTGCCAGCCTGCAACCCTGGCGTCAACACGGCAGGTGTTTAAGTCAAAATAACGATCCTGCCAGAACTGTCGGCCATTGCCTCGGAGCTTGCGTGAGGTGGTCTGCTTGAGCGCCTTCAGAAACTGCGCAATGAGGATCAGCCGCGGCTCGTTGATCAGCAGGGGTATATGTTCAGGCATCAGGATGCAGCTTCATGCTTTGTCTCAGGGCATGACTTCAGTCGTGCCGAATAAAGAATAGGATCGAATGGCGCAATCGCTCTCATCGGGATTGCTCTGACATTCCTCGTAAGCGTCGCGAACTTAATTTATAGCTTGCGGAACAACAGGCGAACGACCTTTGTAAATACTGTGACGACATCGCGCTTAAAGTGGATCAACCCTATGAGACGCCGTCTCCGAATTTATCGCCGTCACTACACGCCTGTCAGATCGATCCGCACAGCCCGAGAAGATAGGGGAGCTCTGCGCGCTCGAGAATTATTCGAACAAGGAGACCCTCAAAGAGAGCTTTCATCCGCCCTGACGCAACTCCGAGACGCGACAGGAAACTACCTCAAAAAGGAATGGAACAGAGTCAAGATCGAGTCGGTAGGAAGGTAGTTGTAGGCAGTCGAGTATCTTCTCAATCCTCGGCGCTGATTCTCTTTTCACCGCTGTCTGAGAAAGTCACGTTTGGAAGTGGATACTCCCCTTCGCCGTCAGCCTCACCGCCTGGCCGTATCTCTTCACCGGGTCGTGATATGGCGTCCGCATTCCCCTTAAAACCAGACCTGGAGTGCCGCATGAGACCCGACTGGTCCTGCTGATCCCGTCTGAACTGCTTTGCAAGCGCAAGCCCTTGTTGCTGATAGTTCGAGCCAATGGTTCCACCATAGACTTTACTTGGCTTTGCTGACATGCTGTAGTAGTTAAGCCGTCCTACAAATTGATCATCCTCTAAAAGAATTGGCATTTCATTCGCCCGAACTTCCAGCACCGCCCTCGTTCCAGGGATTTCTCCGTCTCTGCCGTACCCAAACCCCGGGTCAAAGAAACCTGCGTAATGTACGCGAAATTCCTGTGTCGCAAGGTCATACGGCAGCATCTCGGCCGCCAGATCTGCTGGGACGCGGACTCGCTGCTTGGATGCCAGGATGTAAAACTCTCCGGGGTCAAGAATGTATTGCCGTTTGTCGTTCTGATAGATCGGACTCCAAAAATCGGCAACGTCGTAATGGTTAATCTTGCTGAGGTCAATCGGCGGAGAGGATCGCTTAGCTTGATAAGCGACGATGCCGGAGCCATTCCCCTCGAGATCAACCGTTATCCGAAGGCCCCGGTCAATATAAAATCTGCCGCTCGTTTCGTCGGCGTCAATCAGAAGCGCGTCCTGATCCAGTTGCTTCAATTTAGCGTCGTCCGCGATGACAGATTTACCTCGTCCGAACCTGAGCTGGTTCAGGGTCATTCCGGCCTGAACAAGTATAGGGAACGATTGGGAGATGACCTCGACATATAATCTTCCATGGTAACCCTTCCCTACTCGCTCGAACTCATCACCGTGCTCAGTGATCAGCCGCGTAAAAATGTCGAGTCTTCCAGTCGTGCTTTTGGGATTGGCAATGCCGTAAACGTCTGAAGGAAGAGCGAGACGCTCCATGAGCGGAATGATGTAAACGACATGAGGTTCTAGAAGTGTTGGCGCGGACAAATCCATTGTCGCTGTGAGCAAACCTTTGTCTGTGGCTTTCGTTAGCAGAGTTGTAGATCTTCCCGGTAGGAAGCTGGCCCGGACGCGGTAGGCTTCGTGTGAAAGGCGGAGATCGATGCTTGCTGGCTGAATCTGGTCTTCCTGAATCTCGCGTGTGGAACCTATAATGCCGGTCTGCACAAAATGAAGGATTTCCTGCGACGGCAATATGCCTTCGCCGGTCGGCAGACGGTCTGGGAACAAAGTTTGCGAAGCCACTTCTTCCTCCATTCTTCTTAATGCTAGTTCCGAGAGGCGGCCGTTAGACGTCGTGCTCTTTCACTGAACTCCGCATTGTGAAATAGAGCAACGCACTCTAAACTGCAAAACGAACCCGGACCTCGCGCCACTGCTGTACCTTCTGGGATTGACCTTCCACAGTTCGGACAGACGCCCTCTTTGGACAGCTCCGTTAGGCGATCCGCCTCAGAGCTACTCACTGGATGCCTCCACCTGAGACCAACTTGAAACTTAACAGTACGTGCCCAGTGGATGTCTGGCCCCGATTGTGGATATCAGCGCAAATGCTTCGCAGTTTGTGCAATTTCGCGAAACTTGTATAGTGGCGTGTTTCACACTCTAGAGTGCAGGCTCCGTGAGAACCTCTTCATGATCACCGGCGCGAGTGCCCCACATCCCGCCTTTGAGACGTGGGAATCTACCACTCGGCCTTCTCACTCCTCAAGCGCGGCCTGATAGGGAGCTTCCACCGCGTTTCAATAAAGCACCTGCATCGCTACCTGAGCGAGTTTGAATTCCGCTTCAATATCCGCAAGGATGAGGACAGGTTTAGCCGAACGCTTCGCGGCATGGCTGGAATCGATCCGATGCCCTATATGGAGCTTATCGGGGTTCCGAAGGCTGAGTCTTAGGGATTATCGGGGAACGCTCAGCGGGCTTCCCCCTTTATGACCTGCGTCTTCTCAGGCTTTTGTTTTAAGAGCCTTCCGAGCAGCGCATCGAATTTGTCCTTGTCTACCCTCATGCCTCCACCATCTCAAAGACATCCTCTCGTGGGAAACCTAGCCCCATCGGCTCCCGTCCCTCCCTTTTCGCGTTCGCGTATTCCTCTTCGGCGCAGATTACAACAACTTCCCCTTTGTCTGATATTACTCTTCGTTGCGCAGTGTCGCCGCCATAAAGCCGAACAGTAACCACTTGGCCATTAACCACTTAGCACCTCCATCCAGGGAAATCGTAGCTGGGAAAGTGTGTAACTTCAAGATTTTTTGGCAGAATCCAGAAAAATCCTTGCAGTAGTACGTTTGGGTATGGTACGTTATTCGTGTTGGGTATAACTGAATCGAGAGGTACGACATGGAAATCGAAAGCGAAGCGAAAGTTTCTACTCCGGTATACGTTCCATATGCGACCTTAATCTCTTCGCTTGAGAATTTGCGGACGCACGGCATTCCCGGCACTGGAAAAATCGACAAGAGCATTTGGGATACACAGTCAGGAGCGATTCAGGGACAACTGTTGATCGCATTTCGCTTTCTGGGATTGATTGACGATCAAAATCGAGTTCTACCGGCGTTGCCATTGCTCGTGAAGGCTACCCCAGAAGAACGCAAGGCTCTTCTCAAGAAGATCATCGAGGAGAAGTACAAGAGTGTCGTCTCACTCGATTTGAAGACCATTTCTCAGGGACAACTAGAAGAAGCCATTCGCGGTCTGAATGTCAGCGGATCAACATTGGTTCGTGCAATTCGCTTCTTTGTGAAGGCTTGTCAAGAATGCGGTATCCCAATCTCGAAGCGAGTTTCTGAGCGCGTACGTGGCCCAATTTCGATGACACCGCGCAAACATAAGCCTTCAAATGGGGTAAGGCGTCAGAGCGAAGATCCTCATACTCCCCCCTCCTCAACACCCTCTGCTAGAACGCTAGAAGACAAGTTGCTAGAGAAGTTTCCGCCTTTCGACCCATCGTGGCCGGATGCGCTCAAGACAAAATGGTTTGAGGGATTTGATCGATTGATGAAGTCGAGCTTAGGTGATGCAGGAAAGTAAACGGAGAGCGACTAGCAGGTGCTAGAACGGGGATTTATACCCCCGGATTCCGGGCAGGAATGGAGTTCGATACTCCCACCCTCCGCTCAAAATATAAACCCGGCTCCCTGAGGAGCCGGGGGCCACGAAACCGGAGTCCCGTGGGGGTGATGTTGGTAGTATCGGCAATTTGGAAGGAAATGTCAATGACCGAGAATCAAAAAAATAACGAACTTCCTCCAGGTACCTCTCCTAAACGCGTGTACGGATTCGTAGACGGTTTTAATCTGTACCATGCCCTTGAACGGTTTGAACCTGCTGTTCCTGTTGTAGACCCCCAGAGGTATCAAAAGTACAAGTGGCTCTGTCTGACATCTTTGATGAAGCGGTTTGTGTTGCACAATTCTGAAGAATTAGTTGGCGTTGAACTCTTTACAGCCTATCCGAGTTGGAAGAATACAGAATCCAAAAGGTTAAGACACCAGACGTTCGTTTCTGCTCAAGAACAAATGGGAGTTCATGTCACTTTAGGCGAGTTCAGATCCTCCACGATCACATGTCAGGTATGCTTTCAGCCATTTCTAAGATATGTTGAAAAGCAAACAGACATTAACATCGCCGTTTCTCTTATTAGTCTTGCAGATCGCTACGATAAAGCAATCCTTCTTACCGCCGATTCAGATCAAGTTCCTACAATCAAGCTGCTTAGGAAACTTTATCCCGAGAAGATATTTGCAGTGATGCCTCCGATTGGTCGTGGTGCGAAGGAACTGAAGAGAGTCTGCCATGAATATCTTCGTATGACTGAAGATCACCTGAAGGATTGCCAACTGCCAAATCCGTTCCCGATCATAAGAGACGGAAAAACGGTCTCATGTTTAGTAAAACCAACAACTTGGCCTTAATCTGTGTCAAGTGCATAGTTGTCAGTTGATACGTCCTTCTCTGCCCGACCACAGAATTGCATCGCCGGCAACCACTCCCCGATCGCGATACCATACCCTCAGAACACGGAGATCCAACCCAATCAACCGCCGGATGCACATCTTCGTCAACGTCCTGGCCGTCGTGTCCATCCTCATGGGCATCGTCTGGATCCTCCAGGGCGTCAACATCCTCCCCGGCAGCTTCATGACTGGAGACATCCGCTGGGCCTGGAACGGCATTGTCGCGGTGCTCGTCGGCATCCTCCTCCTCTTCCTCGTCAACCGCAGGCGCTCCTGATTCTCCACCCACCCGTCTCAACAAAGGCATACTATCGATACACCAAGCGAGAAAGAAGGACGCCGATGCGCACCATAGGCAATGCAATCGGAATCGCATTAATCCTGCTCGGAGTCCTCTGGCTTCTCCAGGAATACAACTTCATCCCCGGCAGCTTCTTGTCTGACGACTTCACCTTCGCCCATCGCGGCCTCATCTCCATATGCGCCGGATTCTTTGTCATGATCACCACCGCCAAAAGCACCGTAAAACGCTCCTGAACCCGCCGCAACCACCCGGCAAATAGCGTCCAAATCGCTCCAATAAGGTCCATTTAACGGGTCAATTAGGCCTTATTTCAGACTCATTCACCACTTCCATGTAGCATTTTCCCTTCCAGCCACCCACATATAGACCCCCATTTTCACCGTCATTTCCTCTCGCCCCTCGTCGGCAGCCCCATAGGCCTCATCTCGTGCATTTTTTTAGGGCATATAGACCCCTCGTTTTTGTAAGCGTGCAAGTTTTCCCTGTGGAGCAAAATCACCGAATCGCGCCCTCGCGCCATCACCGTCATCTGTGCTCTGCCTCCCTGATCCGCCTTGCTACAATCGAGAGGACCGAAAGCCCGTCCTATTCAACCGCTTTCCAGGCAAGAATCCAGACTGATGTCCCTCCGCCTCTTCAACACCCTGTCCGGAACCATCGACGAACTTGTCCCCATGGACGGACAGGTTCTCCGCATGTACGCCTGCGGTCCCACGGTCTACGACTACGGCCACATCGGCAACTTCCGCACCTTCCTGCAAATCGACATCCTCCGCCGCACCCTCGCGCTCCTCGGCATCCCCGTCCGCCACGTCATGAACATCACTGACGTTGACGACAAGATCATCCACAACGCCGCCGAGGCTGGCATCCCCATCGGCAAGTACACCGCGCCGTTTGAGCAGGCCTTTCTTCAGGACCTGGAGGCTCTGCGAGTCCAGCGCCCTGAGCAACTTGCCCGCGCCACGGAGCACATCGACCGCATGGTCGAGCTGGTCCAGAAGCTCGCCGCCGCCGGTGCCGCCTACCAGGCTGAAGACGGCAGTTGGTACTTCCGCCTCTCCGCGTTCCCTGAGTACGGCAAGCTCAGCAAAAAGGACCTCACCGGCATCGAAGACGGCGCCCGTGTTGACGTCGATGAATACGAGAAGGATTCCGCCCGCGACTTTGCCCTCTGGAAGGCCGCCAAACCGGGCGAAACCTCATGGGACACAGACATCGGCCGTGGCCGCCCCGGCTGGCACATCGAGTGCTCCGCCATGGCTATGGAGTACCTCGGCGAAAGCTTTGACCTCCACGCCGGTGGCGAAGACCTCACCTTTCCCCATCACGAAAATGAGATCGCTCAAAGCGAGACGGCGACCCACAAGCCCTTTGCCCGCCATTGGATGCACGTCCGCTTCCTGCTCGTCGATGGCCGCAAGATGTCCAAGAGCGAGGGCAACTTCTACACCCTCCGCGATCTGCTTCTGAAGGGCTACAAGGCCAGCGCTATCCGGCTCGCTCTGGTCTCCGTCCCCTACGGCCACCAGCTCAACTTCACCTTTGACAGTCTCGTCGAAGCCACCAACGCCATTGACCGTCTCCGCACCTTCTCGCAGCGCCTCACCCAGGGCAAATTCCCCGAAGGCGCGAATCCTGATCTTCAGTCGGCGGCAAGCAAAGCCCAGCTGGACTACGTGGCGGCGCTCTCCAACGATCTGAATACCGCCACCGCCCGCGCCCCCATCTTCGACCTGATCCGCATTGCGAACACCGCCATCGATCAGGGCCAGCTCTTTGCCGGCGACCGCGACGCCATCCTGGCCGTGCTCGCGAGCTTCGACGCCGTCTTCGACGTCATTGAAGACCGCGATGCCCAGCCCACCCGCCAGGCCCTCGCCTGGGCCGAGCAATCCGGCCGCATGTCTGAGGTCGCTCCCGAGCTGCTATCCCGCGACTCCCTCACCGACCAGGCCATCGACGCCCTCGTCGCCGAACGCACTCAGGCCAAGAAGCTGCGCAACTTCGCCCGCGCCGACGAAATCCGCAAATCTCTCGCCGAAAACGGCATCGTCATTGAAGACTCAAAAGACGGTGTCAGGTGGAAGCGCAAGTAAGCTACTATCGAACAACCCCCTATAAGAGGTCGAAATGGAAGCGAACGAAGCCCAGGAACTCCAGGAACACGCCGAACACGGTGCCGAATCCAAAATGCGCCCAGTAGCCTTCACCATGAGCTTAGTGGCCGTGCTGGTGGCCTTGACCACCGTCCTCGGCCATCGCACCCACACGGAGGCCGTGCTCAGGCAGGCCAAGGCCAGCGACACCTGGAACGAATACCAGGCCAAGAAGAACCGCGCCTATGACACGACTCTGGTCAACGACATCCTCAGCGTGGTCACCATCGACGACAAGGACGGCGCGAAGAAGATCGCCAAGGGCTATTCCGACCATAAAGAAAAATGGGCCGACGATTAGAAAGAAGAAGAGAAGGAGGCCCAGGGGCTTGAGCAGGAAGTGAGGGAGGCCGAGCATCAAGCCAAGTTCTATGACCTCGGCGAGGCGCTGCTGGAGATTGGACTGGTCGTCAGTTCTGTCACCCTGCTCACCCGCAGCCGCATCTATTGGTACCTGGGCATTGTCGCCTCAGTCGGCGGGTTGGCCTCCGTGCTTTGGGGTTTGTTGGTCCATTAGAGAATCACCTTCTCGATGCCAGTCCGAAGGCGCGATCCGCTGTGCTAGACTGGCGGCCATAATGACCGTCCGCTCTCTTCCCGTTCTTCTGATTCTACTGAGCGCATCACACCTGGCCCAAACGCCCGCCGCCGCCCCACAGCTGCAGTCCCATTCCAGTGACATTGGCTTCACTTACAGCTTGCCGGCCGACTGGGAAGTCGCGGAAGCAGCACCCTCCACGAAGGCTGCACAACAACAGGCTGCGAACAACGCACCGACTGAAGATGCAAAGAAGGGGATGGCTTGCGCCCAGATGGTGCTCACGGCCCACCATGGCGCACCTCCATCTGTAGTCGCTGTTGTCGCGTTGCCTTTTGACTGTTTTGGCCAGCAGATGACCGAGAAGGACCTTCCAACAGTTGCCACCGGCACGTCGGAAGGCATCAGCAAAAACTTTGACATTTCCGGCCCGACCTACGGCTCATATTATCTGGGAAGCCACAGCGTCTGGATCGAACGCGCGACCGGCAGCGTCATCGGCCACGCAGAGATCAAGCGAACCGTGGAGACGGTTTGCAGCATCCTCAAAAAGGGAGCGGTTTGCTGGTTGATGCTCGCCGCTGACGACCTGGCGCTTCAGATTTTCGAGCACAGCTCAGTCACGCTCGACGGAGAAGCCCCAACTGCATTGGTGCCCGCAACCGCCTTCGACAAGAAGCCGGCTTCGGGATTTTGAAAGGGATTCTGAAATCCATGGAGTTTTGGAATCTCCGGATCGGCCTGCTCCGTTGTTACCTAATCGATAGCCTCGGCACGCGACGGATTGCCTTTGACTCTTACCTTGGCGGTGGTCAGCAGGAACACCGCCACCACGATGCTGACCATCCCGGCAAACTCCGTCGGCCCCGGCCGTTCATGCAGCAAAAGAATCCCCAGCAGTACTGCAACCATCGGATTCACATAACTATTTGAAACCACCTTGCTCACCGGCACATGCTCCAGCAAATAGATGTACGCCGTGTAGCCGAGCAGGGAGCCTCCGGTAATCAGCCACGCCAGTGACCCCACGGCGCTGGCGGTCAAATGAAACTGCTGCCATTGGCCGAGCGCCGTGCCCAGTATGACGCAGAACATTCCTGCGGCCAGCATCTGCCACGACGCGGCCACGAGCGTATTCACCTTGAGCTTGGCCCGCCTGGATACGATGCTGCCCACAGCCCACAAAAGCGCTCCGGCAAACAGAACGCCGATCGCCAGCAAGAACTCGGCATCGTAATCCATACTGTTATGCATCGTGGGCCATAGCAATGCCGCCAGTCCGGCAAAGCCAAGCGACAATCCAAGCCAACCCCGCGCCGGCAGCGGCTCTCCGCCTGGCAGCGCCATCTCGATCAGTGCAATGTACAGCGGAGTCACCGCAAAAATCAGAGAAGACATCCCGCTGGGAACGTATCTCTCCCCATATACCAAGCCCACGTTGCCGCCGGCCAGCAGCAGCAGACCCACCACAACCAGCATCGCCATCTCTCTTCGCGGCCACAGTAGACGCAGCCCGCGCCAGCGGCACCAACCCAGAAGAATCGCCCCCGCAATCAGAAAACGCGTCCCCGCCAGCAGCAGCGCCGGCATATCTGCAGCTCCAATGCGGATCGCCGTGTACGTAGAGCCCCAGAAAAAGTAAACGCTGGCAAATGCCAGCACAATCGAAGCAGTCGATGCCGTCTTCTTTCCCGAGTCACCTGTCTGCTGCAGCAGGTTAGCCATTGTAGATAGATTCATCGTAGCCGCATCCTGACGCGGATGCTATCCCGCATCTTGCGACCCTGTAGAGTCCTTAAATCGGCTCGGTAGCCCGCCAGGATTCAACAATGGAATATGCGAAATTTGCCGATCATATCTACATTGCCGAAGGCACGTTGCGAAACAGAAAATGTTTTGGCTCAACCGCCCGTTAGCACTCAAAGCCACTGATCGTCCGATTCATCCGTCGCCTCAATGCCCTTCCGCATGCAGGTCCACTTTGCCGCGAAATTTGCTGTACACAAAGACCACGTATCCAACGGCGAGCAGCATGCCGAAACCCCACCACGCCAGACCAACGGCGAGAGTGTGTGGTCCTGAAATTGCCTTCACCAGCGTAATGTCGCGATCAGCCCCTGTCGTTGCCGGCAGCAGTGTTGGATAAAGTCCCCAGCATGCCCCGGCCAGCATCAAGAATAGGTAGGAGCAGGACGATAGGAATGCTTTTACCGGCTGGCGTTTGCGGTTGAAGTACCAGATGGCGCCCATGGATGCAATGACTCCCACCGGTACAGCAAACGTCCCAGGAAAATTGAAGTAGTTGTCCAGGCTCGTCGGACGCACGGCGATAGTAGCGCCCAGGCTGATGACAGTCACAGCCACTAGTTGCAGGCAAAGTGGATTGACGGCACCGCGGGCACGCTCTGCCAGATCTCCAGACACTTTGATCGTCAGCCAGAGGGTCCCATGCAAAGTGAGAGCAACCAGCGCAACCAATCCGCCAATCACCGTGTACCAGTCCAGAATGCCGGGCAGCGGTCCCGGTTTCCAATCGGTCCAGAGCGGAAGGAAAAAGTACCCATCGGCCTGCAACGGCACCCCGCGCAGCACGTTGGCCAGCGCAGCGCCATAGAAGATGATCAGAAGTCCTGACGCCACGCCAAAGACACCATCAAGCAAGGCGCGCCAGACACCGACATCGATATGGTTGCGGAGTTCCACGCTGATACCGCGCAGCACCAGCAGCCACAGCACGATCATCAGCGGCAGATAAAAGCCGCTGAAGGCCGAGGCGTAGAGCAGCGGGAAGGCAAAGTAGAGTGTGCCGCCGCCCGCGAGCAGCCATACCTCATTCCCATCCCAGACAGGGCCAATGCTAGCCAGTGTCGTCCGGCGGTCTTCTTCCGTGCGGCAGAGAAACAGATGCAGCACTCCGACGCCGAGGTCGAAGCCGTCGAGCACGACGTACCCCACGATCATTACCGCAACCAGCCAGAACCAGATGAATCCCAACATGACCGAATTCCTTTCTCCACTTTGGCAGATGCGCCAATCTGGCTCAATCGGCCTGGATGGGAGCCGCTGCCACGGGCTTCGGCTCCGGGCCGCAACTGATTTCGCGATAGATGAGGACGGTAAACAGCAGGCCAAGGAGGGCGTAGAGCCCCATGAAGCCAAGCAGCGTAAAGAGTCCGTTGCTGGCCGAGACAGTGTTCGAGTAACCCTCGCTGGTCCGCATCAGGCCGTAGATGAGCCACGGTTGGCGGCCGAGTTCGGCGGTCATCCATCCCGCGGTGTTGGCAACGTACGGAAGCGGAAAACTGAGGAGCAGCGCCCACAGCACCCAGCGCGCGGAGTAAAGGCGCTCGCGCCACAGCAGGAACGCACTCACCAGCATCAGTAGTACGAACCAAGTTCCTAGCCCCGCCATGATGTGATACGCGTAGAACAGAAGTGGCAGCGCCGTGGGCCACTGATCATGCGGAATCTGGTCAAGTCCCTTCACCTCAGCCTTCGTTGTTCCATAAATCAGGAAACTGAGCAGGTCGTTCACGACAATAGGATTGTCGATCTGGCCAGTTTCTTCGTTCGGCTGGCCAATCAAGATCATGCCCGCGCCGTTTTCCGTTTTGAACAGACCCTCCATCGCAGCGATGGCCGCAGGCTGGTTGTGCGCCACATACTTACCCGCCAGGTCGCCAGTTGGGAAAATGATGACGATCGAGGCAATCACGCCGGCAATCACTCCAACTTTGAGAAAGATGCGCGCGTACTCCTCGCGCCGCCCTTCCAGCAGATAGAACGCGCCCACGGCGCTCATCACGAATGCACCGGTAATCACGGCGCCCGTCATGTTGTGCATGTATTGCAACAGCCCCCAAGGGTTGAGCAGCAGTTGCCAAAAACTGAGCACTTCAAACTGGCCATTGGGCAACCGGTCGTAAGACACCGGATGCTGCATCCACGCGTCCGTGACGATGATGAAGAACCCCGAGATCCACGAACCGACAAAAACCATGAATGCGGAAAACCAGTGCATTAGCTTCGAAACGCGCTTCTCTCCATAGAGAAACAACCCCAGGAATGCCGACTCAAGAAAGAAGCTGAACACTCCTTCCATCGCCAGCGGCTGGCCAATCACACCACCTGAAAGTTGCGAAAACCGCGCCCAGTTGGTGCCAAACTGGAACTCCATCGGGATGCCGGTCACTACGCCGAAGACAAAATTGACCCCGAAGATGTGGCCCCAGAAACGCGCCGATCGATCCCACAGCTCATTACCGGTCTTGAGTGCTACCGATTTCAGCACCACAATCAGCAGTGCGAGTCCCATCGTCAGTTGCGGGAATAGATAGTGGAAGGTAACAGTGAATGCGAAGTGAAGGCGATGAATCAATTCAGCGGTCATGAAGCGCCTCTCGTGTTAAAAACCGTTGCGCAATTCGTCTAGGTCGCGCTGCAATGCCGATGCACGCCAGCTTGCATCTTCTACAGTTCAAAGGGAACTATAGGGCTCAACTCGTATGAAGTGCATGTGATTTAAATCACATGCAGCAAAGCACCACCGGCTCGATTCTAAACCTCGAGAACAACCATCCAGCTTGAGCCAGGAGCGTTCCTCCCATTCTGGTACCCGGGCTTGGGTGTTCTAAGATGGGGTGGGGTCAAAGTATGAAAACAGCCATCATTGGCGGTGGCATCGCGGGGCTGGCGGCTGCCTTTGAGCTGGAGCAGGCGCGCCAGGCTGGCGCCGCTGTCACATACACCCTCTTTGAAGCGGGCGACCGCCTCGGCGGGTCGCTGGCCTCGGAAATCGTAGACGGCACAGTGCTCGAGCGCGGCCCTGACTCCTTCCTGACTGAAAAGCCAGCTGCTACCGAGTTGTGCCGGGAACTCGGACTCGGCTCCGACCTGATCCCCTCTAATGACGCCGCGCGTAAAACCTATATTGTGGTAAAGAATCAGCTCGTGGCTCTGCCCGATGGGCTTATGTTCCTTGTTCCGACTAAGCTGATTCCGACCGCGATGACTCGGCTGTTCAGTTTGCCCACCAAGGTGCGGATGGGCCTGGAACTGTTGCACCCTCCGCGCCCGCATGGCGACGCTGATGAGGCTGTTGCGACGCTGGTTGAGCGCCACTTCGGCGCGGAAGCTGTCGAACGGCTGGCGGATCCGCTGCTGAGCGGCATCTACGGCGGCGATGCGACCCAATTGAGTGCACGTACCGTCCTTCCGCGCCTGGTGGAGATGGAGCACGAATACGGCTCGCTCACGCGCGGCATGCTGGCCGCCCACAAGCTGATGCGCGCTAAAGCCAAAGCAGCCGCACAGTCCCACGCTGCAAACGGAAACGGCAAAGCAAGCACCAAGGGCCGCCCAGGGCGATCCATCTTCACCACCCTGCGTGGAGGCCTGCAGCAGTTGATCGATGGTCTCACAGCGCGGCTTGACCCAGCAAGCATTCGGCTGGCCACACCAGTCAGCGGTCTGGCGCGCATAGAGGGCCGCTGGAGAGTGACAGCTGGCGGTGCTTCCGATTTCTACGACTCGGTCATTGTGGCCTCGCCCGCGTGGGCTGCGGGAGTGCTGCTGAGGCCGGTCGATGCCCGGTTGGGCGAGAATCTGGGCGCTATCCCCTACTCTTCTTCCATCACCGTGAATTTGATCTATGACGAGGCACAGCTCGGCCCTCTCCCCGATGGCTTCGGATTTCTCGTTCCTAGCAGCGAAGGACGCGCTATGCTGGCCTGCACCTTCGTCCATCGCAAGTTTCTCGGCCGTACGCCTCCCGGCAAGGCGGTGCTGCGCGCATTTCTCGGCGGCATGAAGAACGAAGACCTGCTAGCCGAGCAGGACGCCGCTCTGATAGCCACGGTCCGCCGCGAACTGCGCGAGATTCTAGGCGACCGCATCCTGGGCCCGCATGTCGAGCCAGAGCACGCGCAGGTCACCCGCTGGCGTCGCGCCATGGCGCAATACGCCGTAGGCCACCAGGAGCGTATGCAGCGGATCTCCGCGCAGGTGGCCACGTTGCCGGGGCTGCGTCTCGCCGGAAATGCATATGACGGAATCGGTATCCCCGATTGCATTCGTCTGGGGCGTCGCGCCGCCAAAGAGTTAGTCGCAGCTCAGACAGTTAGTTAGGACGTGTAAGCTATGCCCGCCAGCGGCTACTGCGCTACCACTGGCAAAATCAGCGCACTCGGATGTTCCTTATCGTGAAAGATCGTGTTGGTCGCCTTGACGAACTCCGAGCTAGAACTCGCGTCCTTCCCCGTATTCAGATTCCTGTCGAACCGAGGAAAGTTGCTGCTGCTCACTTCCAGCCGAATGCTGTGCCCCTTCAGGAACACATTGCTCGTCGACCACAGATCGATCTTGTACTCATAGATCTGCCCCGGCGTGATCGGCTTCGGCGCGCCCTCCGTCGACTCTCGATACCGCGCTCGCAGAATGCCCTCGGTCAAATTGATCGCGGTCCCATCCGGCCGTACATCCAGCAGCTTCCCGGTAAAGTCCGTATCCGCAGCCGATGTGCTCGCAAACAGATCCAGCGTCACAGGTCCGGTCACTTCAATATCCTGCTCAAGCGGCGGCGTCGAATACACCAACACGTCAGCGCGAGCCTCCACTTCCCGCTGGTCTCTCGGGCCGCCCGGCATATGCTGTCCGTCGCAGCAAAGCGGCCCGCCCACAGTGGGCACCGGATTTGCAGGATCGTAGACAAAGCTATCGGCTCCTTCACCCTTCCCGCTCGAAAGGGAAAGTGATCCGTCTCCCCCTGCTGTGTTCGCCTTGCCGAATGAGTGCAGGAAATAGCTTGTCGATTTCGCCCGCTCCAACGGCCATGAATCTTCAAACCGCCACTCGTTCTTGCCCATGACGAAAATCTTCACGGGCTTGCCATTGGCAAACTCGTTTTGCTTGCCGAGAAACAGGTAGTCGTACCAGTCCAGAACCATCGCGTTTTCGTCGAAAGGCGCCTGCGTGCCGAAGTCTACCTGACCCACCGTCTGTCCCCACCCGGAATGCCCGCCAATCGCGACAATCAGGTGTTGTCCGTTGCGCGCCGCGTCACTTCCGCCGTGCGCCTTCAGCCCCATGTAATTCCGCAGCGAACCACCCTGGAAAATGTCGTACCAAGCCGCAATTGTCAGCGCGGGAACCTGAATATTCTGGTAATTCTCCTCAATGGACCACTGCTTCCAGTAGTTGTCGTAGAGCGGATGGTCAAGCCAATCCTGAAAATACGGCGCCAGCGCGTGCGTTAACTCAACGCCATCGCGCGGTGCTCTCAAATTAAAGATCGGATACTGGTTGAGCGGCAGCACGGTGCTCCCAACCAGCGCGTTGGTGTCTTTCTGTATCACGCGGTCCAGTGTGTTCTGCGCCAGTCCCGAGGTCCAGCTCTCGTTGAACCACTGCTCAAAGGCGCCACCCTGATAGGTCCAGTTCTCGTGGTAGTTGCTTGCGGTAACAATGGGACAAATTCCGGCAAGGTGTGGCGGATGCCCGATTGCTGCCAACATCTGCGTTGCGCCCACATACGATCCCGAAAACATGCCCACTTTGCCGTTCGAGTGGGGCAGCGCCGCGGCCCATTCCACGGTGTCGTAGCCATCATCAATCTCATACTTGAAGGGGTACCACTCGCCTTCGGAGTTGAAGCGCCCGCGGACATCCTGGGCAACTACCATGAATCCGCGCGCCGCCCCTCTCTGCCCAATACCCGCCATATTCGTCTTGTCATACGGCGTACGCGTGAGCAGCACCGGATAGGTGCCCTCTCCGGCAGGTCGATAGATATCCGCGCGCAGCGTCACACCGTCACGAGTCTTCATCGCCACGTTCTTTTCCGTGACCACCTGCTGAGGCGTTGCAACGGGAGCAGGTTGGCCCAGGCTGAAAACGGCGGGCAGCGTGAAGGCGAGGACAAGCAGGCAGGAAGCCCTTTTCAGCATAAGTGTTCAATTCCTCGGCGGCAAAGGCCGAAACCATTCTAAGGGTTGAGACTCGGCTGCTCTGTGCATGGTCGCCAGTGTATGTTTACTGACGGAAGAAAAATCTTGGTTTTTGAGGTGCGGGCGTGCATTCGTTCAATCGCAGGGGATTTTTGAAGGCGGCGGGAGCCGCAACCACTGGTACTTTACTCGGATCGAGACTGCATGCGCTCGACACGTTGCAGTCGGAGGCCCCGCGCCCCGTCTCCGCGAACGACCATATTCAGATCGCGCTCATCGGCGCGGGCGGCCAGGGCATGGGAGACACCAAAACCGCGATCCAAGTTCCGGGCGTGAAGCTCATTGCCGTGGCCGATTGCTACGATGGCCGTCTTGCGCACAGCAAGGAGCTGTGGGGCGACGACACCTTCACCACCCGCGACTACGCTGAGATTCTGGCGCGCAAGGATATCGACGCTGTCATCATCGGCACGCCCGACCACTGGCACAAGCAGGCCAGCGTCGATGCCATGAAGGCCGGCAAGGACGTCTACTGCGAGAAGCCGATGATCCACCTCTATTCGGACGGGCCGGAGATGATCGAAGCGGCGCGCTCCACTGGGCGGATTCTGCAAGTCGGCAGCCAGCGTGTCAGTTCTCTGATCTACGCCAAGGCAAAAGAACTGCTGGCGGGCGGCGCCATCGGCCAGCTCAACATGGTCACCGCGCGCTGGGACCGCAATTCGTCCATGGGCGCATGGAACTACACCGTCCCTCCTGACGCCTCACCTGAAACCTGCGACTGGCCGCGCTTCCTCGGCAGCGCTCCCAAAATCCCTTTCAATGCCGAGCAGTTCTTCCAGTGGCGCAAGTGGAAAGCCTATGGCAGCGGGGTCGCCGGCGACCTATTTGTTCACCTCTTCAGCGGAACGCATTTCATCACCGGCTCGCATGGGCCCACGCGCGGAATGGCCACCGGCGGCCTGCGCTTCTGGAACGATGGGCGCGATGTGCCTGACGTGATGCTGGGACTCTTCGATTACAAGGAGGGCTTCAACCTTAGCC
>Ga0187847_10000427_pt1 | contig 47802 bp, 29 predicted proteins | sample June2016WEW_4_10_FD_132458 | JGI IMG/M metagenome (GOLD analysis project Ga0187847, IMG submission 132458) | Peatland microbial communities from SPRUCE experiment site at the Marcell Experimental Forest, Minnesota, USA - June2016WEW_4_10 | ecosystem: Environmental > Terrestrial > Soil >...
GTGGAGTTCGCGGGCAATGCGCCAGCCGTTCCAGCGCAACTGGCGAAGAGCAAAAACCCTTTCCAATAATGTGGAGGGGGGTTGGCGGGGCGAGTGATGCGGCCTTGAACTGAGGTCTTTGAGGCCGGCGCGCTCCAACTGGCGGTAACGGCGCACCCATTTGGCTGCGGGTCTAGCGGTTACGTGAAAGGCCCGTGCTGGGGCTTGCTGGGTGCAGCCTTGTTCCAGAACCATTATCGCCAACAGCTCTCGACCATGGACGGTAAGTCGGGCACGTTCTGGTGATAGTCCATTCGGTCTCCTCGGTGAAAATCCGATTGCTCGTCACCACCAGCTTCTCTCGTTCAGATCGAATCGACAACCTCTTGAAACTTCACAGATTAAACGCGGAGGCCAACGTCGTAACGAGGCCACTCAGCCCGAATTTTGTGGTGGTCGACAACCGGAGGCTCGTCGCACTCACAAGCAATAACGGTGATAGGTTCATCGGGAGCCTGCTCAGGCAGCCCGGTGAGGCGTAGCGCGAGTGCATCTTGAGTGAACGCTACTTTCTGGCCAGTCTTGAGGAGTTTGGCGGAGAGCACCTTGGCGCGCACGCCGCCGATGGCCACAACGGTGGACGGCTGAAAGAAAGAGAGCCATTGAGCGGCCGGCGTATTAGCAGGCCAGAAGTAGACGTGGATATAGAGGGTGTTGCCCTTGCGGGTGAAGTTAGTGTAGTTGCCGAAGCTGATGGAAGCGCCGCCCTGTGTGCCATAAATGGCTTCCCCATTCACAGCGAGCCATTGGCCGGAAGTTTCGAGAATGCGCACCGACTCCGCGGGAACCGTGCCGTCGGGCTCCGGGCCGATATTGAGAAGATAGTTGCCGCCTTGCTGAGCGCAGGAGGTGAGGTCATTGAGAATGCGTCGCGGAGACTTCCACTCGGTGTCCGATCGCTGATAGCCCCAACCAAGATTGAGAGTGTCGCAAGATTCCCACGCACGTTTGTCGGCCTGGATCTTGTGCTCCGGTGTGGAGAAATCACCGTCAAGGCCATTGCGATTATTGACAATGATCTCGGGCTGAAGCTCAAAGACCATGCGGTTCATACGGTCAGCCTTCCACTGTTCTGGTGTGAGCGGTTGATCTATGTCGTACCAGAGAATATCGATTTTGCCGTAGTTGGTGAGCAGTTCGCGCAATAGACCGTGAGTGTATGTGACGAAGCGCTTCCGCGCGGCCTCGTCGGTTGCGCAACGAATGCCGTCGGGGTGATGCCAATCCATTAACGAGTAGTAGAAGCCAATGCGGAGACCTTCGGCGCGAGCAGCCTCTACAAACTCACGGACAAGGTCGCGGCCAGGGCCTTGTTGCATGGCGTTGTAGTTAGTCAGCTTGGTATCCCACAGACAGAAGCCCTCGTGGTGTTTGGTGGTGAGGACCATATATTTTTGGCCGGAGCGCTTGGCCAGGAGTGCCCACTCGCGAGCGAAGCCCGGCTTTGGTTTGAAGTGCTGGGCCAGAATTTCATATTGCGGAATGGGAATACCTTCAGACTCGAGCGCCCACTCCTGCTGCCCGATGACGCTGTAAAGCCCCCAGTGAATGAACATGCCGAAGCGCGCCTGCTCCCACCAAGCCATACGACGGGCACGCGACTCTTCCTGATAGGGAAGCTTGCCGCGCTCGGTGGTTAGAGGGCTAGCACCAGCCTCCTGGGCAAAAGAAGCCGAGTTGGAGGCTGCAAGAGTTGCCGCTGCGGCGAATTTGACGAAGTTGCGGCGCGAGATTGGCGTAAGGGGCATGGGTATCTCCTGGATGAAAGAGAATGGTAACAAAGCGAGGGGGTTGGTGAGTAATACTTTGTTGACGGATGGAACGCGCGGGCTTCAACGTTTGGCGCAAAAACGGCGACGTGCCAGAAATAAAGTACGCTCAGTTTCGAATGTGATTGACAGTACAACCCTGCGGGCAAGAATAATTGGTGATATGCGAACAATTGGATTGTTGGCGTCTTTGCTGTGCGCGGCGAGCGGATGGGCGCAGCAGGCGGTGCAGTTGCCGGCGCAACAGGCGGCAGACAGGCAAGGTTCGGAAAGCTTCCGGTTTGTTTCCGATGGCCCAACCGGGCCTGGCTGGTCGCGGCCGGATGAGATCGCGCGGAAGTACTTTCACGAAGAGCTATCGGCGCTGTTTGAACGAACGATTGTACTGGACGACGAAGTGCCGTCACGCACCACACTCCGCTGGATCTTTACTGGGCCTCACGCAGGCTTTACGGTGGATCTGACTTCAAGTAAAGTCCGGCTTTCGGAAAGATATTACGATTCGATGGGGCTCTATGACGAGCAGGGTAATTATCCGGAGAAAAAGATATTTGAGAAAGAGCGACAATATACAGGGCAGGCGCGAACCCTGACTGTGATTGCAGACTCGCACCTGGCTGTGCGTGTACTGGTGAACGGCTTGGAAGTGCTGGACGCGCCATTGCTCTTCGATGTGACGCGACATCAGCTGATGTATGCGGCTCCGCGAACAGAACACGACGTTATGGAGGGGTCGCTGCTGAAGCCGATGATGAAGGCGGCAACGGTGACCATTAAGCCGGACGAGACCCACCAGACCATGCTTGGATTTGGAGGGAGCCCGAGCATTCCGGCTTATGCCGAGCTGAGCGAGGAAGGTAAACGCCAGTACTGGCGCCTACTGAAGCGATATAACTTGCTCTTGTCGCGTGAGTATCCGATGGGATCAGAACTCAAGCCGGATTTGAGCAATATGGAGGATTTGGCCAGCGCCACTCCGCATTATTACGGTGACAACTTTCCCAATGGAGAGGTGTCGAGCTTCGAATACAACAAACACATCGTGGAGTTGGGCGGAGACGTGGTCTACGAGATGTGGGCACTGCCCTCCTGGGCCACCGAGGAGTACAGCGGGCCGCGGATTATGGATGCCTGGAATAAGCCGGTGAAGCTCGCTGCGAATCCTGACGAGTATGCGCGGATCGTGGTTGCTTACTGCAAGAAGGAGCAGGCGCAGACTGGATCGGCGCCGCTGATTGTGGGCATTGAAAACGAGGTAGAGCAGCCGCCGGCGGTCTTCAACGCAATGGTTCTAACTCTGAGGCGGGAGTTAGACAGGGCTGGTTTTACACAGACAAAGATTCATATGGCCGATGCGAGCTATATGTTTTTTGGTGTAGAGCGGGCCAGAGAGCTACGCAAGGATGCGATGGTATGGCGTGCGATCGATTACACAGCCGTGCATGAGTACGACTTTCAGGAGTTCATGGCCAATCCTGATATGTACGACGCACGGATGCGAGCCATGCATGAAGCAAGCGTAGTAAAAGATTTTCTTGCGACAGAGATATGTTTCAATGATCCGCATTACCAGGAACCTTCGTATCGGATTGCCCTGACGGCGGCGCAACTCTACCATAAGAATTTGACTGAACTAGATGCGATAGGGCTTCTCTATTGCTGGTTGCTACTCGATGTGGAGCAACCAACCTTTGCAGGGTCGCGGGCGCTGATGTCGCCGGATCGGATGCGTGGGTGGGTTCCGGTGGCAACCAGTTTTCAGCTACGCGTGATCGGGGCTTACAGCCGACATATCGTGAAAGGCATGACACGCGTCGGCGCAGACAGTAGCGATCCAGATCTGCTGGCGACGGCGTTTGCGAACGGGCAGAACGAGACGCTCGTGCTGGTGAATCGGGCGGCAACGGCACGCAACGTCACGGTGTGCGCCGCAACCCACCCATGGGTGGAGATGGAGCGTACAGGACCAGAAGAAGAGAACGCCGTTTCCGCCGTCCCCGCGGAGATTGTCGTGCAGCCGGGAGAGATAATGGTGCTTTCTACTTTGAAGGCGGAGTAGAGAAGGATATCCCGAGACTGATTTCGCGCTTCTATAGAGACACCGCAATTATACTTATAGTTCATCGTTTTTTTGGTGCAAGAGAGGTGTCTTGTGAGTTGGAAGCAGCACGGTTTTGTGTGCCTTGTGGCCTTGTCTTGCACGGGAATAGGCTCTGCGCAAGTAACAATCGACCATCGCTGGTCGAACACCGATGCGCAGAGTTTGATTGGGCTGCCGATGGGTAGCCACAAGACGATCGTAGACAAGCAGGGCAACCTAAAGTGGTCGCAATGGAGCCTGAAGCGTAAAACACTGGATACGCCAATCGGCTTTAGCAGCCAGATGGATGGCGAATTGGCTATCGAACCGTTTGCCGGCACGGAGCCGCTCGCAGTGAGTGGGCAAGAGCTCTACAGTGGGCGATATCCATTTGTTGTGTCGATGCTACGCGGGAGTGGGCTAACTCTGGAAGAGTTGGCATTTGCAGTGGACCCGGAGGCGGAGTTGGGCGAGCTTCCGGACAAGAACGCGGGAGCCATGGGCATGGATGTGGTTCGGCTCAGCTTTCATAACGAGGGCGAGGCGGCGGTTGATGCGGTGCTTAAGCTGAGCGGAAGAGAGCGGAATCTTCCCGGACACGTGGTGGGACAGTCGCTTGCGACAAGGAGTGGCGAGGATGTAGCTCTGGTAAAAGAGACAGCAGGAGCTGCGTTGACTACCGAAGGCAATGGTCTAACCGTGGCACTGCGTCTCCGCGTTCCTGCGCATGAAGTGAAGACGCTGTGGGTGGAACTCCCCTATGAATGGCAGGCGTCTCGGAATGGAGAGTTGTCGCAGGAAGGTGGCGAGGCGCTGCTGAAAAGAGCCGTGGCGCAGTGGGACACTCTGTGGGCGCGCGGGACCAAGGTTGAGTTCCCTCAAAAAGAGTTGAACGACTTTTACTATTCGTCGATTGCGTATGTATTGATCTTGACCGAGTACGACGCTCAGGGCGATCTGTGGGCGCTGGATGGACCGGCAGTTTACAGAGAGTACTGGGGACGAGGCGAGTACTTTCAGGCGCGCGCGATGGAGGTGGCCGATTATCTGCAACCGGCGCGTGAGAGCGTGGAGCATGCCTTTCACATCATGAACGACGACGGCGAGTGGGATGGACCACCTACAAGCGGTTGGCCAGCGTGGGACAACGCAGGCGGTAACGCTGCCGCGGTATGGGATTACTATTTATATTCGCATGATAGGACGTGGCTGGAGAAGGCGTATCCCTATCTACTGCGATCGGCGAAGTGGATCAGGGATCATCGCGAGGAGACGGCGCTTGAAGGCGTCGAGGATGTCCCGACGGGAGCACGGCCTGTGAAGCGCATGATCTCATCTAAGTGCAGACCGGAGCCGGAACCGAAGTTGAAGCCAGGCGAAAAGACTTACTGGTATGGGCTGTTGCCATGGAGTTATGGGGATTCTGGATTGCCGGAGGGGCATTCTTACTCGCACAACTTTTTGGCAGCATACGCGGAGAAGGTCACGAGCGAGGCTGCCAAAGCACTGGGGCATGAGAATGACGCGGTCTGGCTCGACAAAGAATATGCGGCCTACACGGAGGATATACGCGAGAGCGTGCGGAAAGCGGTGACGCTGGAGAAGACAAAGCCAGCCTACCTTCCCGCAATGCCGACCTATCCAGAGGGAGCATATTCGCAGACGTTTCTGGCCGTGTATCCGGCTGGTATCTTTGCGCCGGACAATCCGCTCGTAACGGGATTAATTGCGCGCATGGAACGCGAGGAGAAGCAAGGAATTCCAACCAATGTGGCATGGGCTGGACCGGCAGGTGTATGGGCGGGCGAATCGATGAACATGGCCGAGACTTATCTTCTGCGCGGAGAGAAGCAGAAGGCCGCAGATATGCTTCTCGCAGCCATGAACCATAGTTATACGACAAAGGTTTGGAAGGAAGAGATTCTGGTGGACGTAAATCTGCCGCGAGCATGTGAGACGCCACACAGCAAGCGCAGCAACATGGAAGGCACTGGCGATATGCCCGAGGCGTGGGCCAACGCTAACCTGGTACTTCTGCTGCGTGACATGCTGCTGAATGAACGTGAGGGCAAGTTACATTTGCTGGCGGGCCTGCTGGAGAGTTGGGTTCCTGAAGGAAAGTCAGTGACGGTAGAGAATGCGCCGGTGACGACCGGGGGAAAGGTGAGCCTGAGCGTGGAGCACGTAAATACAAAGCTCTGGAGGATAACGGTAGACCCGCATGGAACGCCGCGCGAGTTTGTCGTGCATATGCCTCTAGACGATGCGAACCGGGTTAGTGCGGTGCGGGTCGATGGGAAGCAGACGGCAGTTATGGTGGAGATTCCGCTGACATCAGTAGGCAAAGTGAGCGTGATGGAGGTGGAACTGCGATGAAACGACGAGCATTCTTACGCAGTGCGGGATCGACGGTTGCAGCGTCTTGCCTTGTGCCTCGGCTTTTGGCGGTACAGAATAAAACTCTGCATGACGGAGAGATCTTGCACGCAACTATGACTGTGAATGGGTCGACAAAACTGGCAATCATTCCTCTGGACTATACGGGGTTGAGTTATGAGTCTGCGCAGTTGGCCAATCCTGAGTTCTTTGCGGCAGGGAACGAAGCACTGATTGCCCTGTTCCGCGGGCTGGGCCAGCAGGGTGTACTACGGCTCGGCGGTGGAACTAGCGAGTTTACGGCGTTTACAACGCACGAGCAAACTGGACCGCCGTCATTCGATGCCGTGGGACCAGACACCAGCAAGAACGTGAAGAGCGACACACCGGTTACTCCGAAGAGCTTGCGGAATCTAAGCGCATTTCTGGATGCGACGGACTGGCGCTGCTTATACGGATTGAATCTGGGTCGCGGCCGGGTGGAGCGCGCTGCGGAAGAAGCGTTTTATGTTTACAGTATTTTGGGACAGCGTCTGATTGCTTTCCAACTAGGCAACGAACCGGACGCGTGGCGCAATCGCTACCGGTCATCCACGTGGACCTATGCCGACTATTGGAAGGAATGGGTTGTGGCGCGGAAGTCGGTGCTGGAGCGGGTTCCGCAGGCGAAGTTCGCAGGACCGGATGTTTCCAACAAGATGGCTTACGTGACAGGATTTGCAGATGACGTGAAGAAGGATGCAATGGACGTGGTGATGTTGACTTCGCACTACTACGCAATGGGACCGGCGGGGGCGAAGGATGTGACCATGGACAAACTGTTGTCACCGGACCCCAAACTGGAGCGCGATTTGAAGATAGCAATGGAAGCGGCGCGCGGCGCGAGACTGCCTTACCGGATGTGCGAGGGGAACTCGTGCTGGAACGGTGGACAGGAAGGCGTGAGCGACACACTAGCCAGCGCTCTGTGGGTACTGGACATGATGTTGAGCTTTGCTGCAATGGGCTGCGCGGGCGTGAACTTGCACGGCGGTGGAAGTGGATTCTATACGCCGATCACTGGGAGCTCAAAGAATGGATTTCTACCGCGCCCGGAGTACTTTGGGATGGAGCTGGCGAAGGAATTCGTTGGAGGTACGCTGGTGCAATCGACGCTTGTATGCAGCAGCGATAGGGTGCGCGCCTTTGCGGCACAGAAGGATGGCGTGCTGCTCGTGCTCGCCATCAACAAAACGGAACAAGCAGTGGCGATGGAAACGCCCCTACGCAACACGCGTGAAGGTTGGCTCTTGACCGGTCCGGCAATCGATGCGAAGCAGGGCGTAACCCTGACCAGGGAGCACGGCAACGCCTTGCAGGATGGTGTGCTGTACATAAGGCCGAACAGTGCGTTACTGCTTAAGGGATAGAGGAGAAACTGTGGCGCGGCGAAGATGGAGTAGGCGACGATTCTTGCGCGATGCGGCGTTGGCAGGTGCGGCGTTGTCGCAGCAGCAAGCTTTGAGAGCATGGAGCGCTGATGTTGACGTGACCGATGCGCATGCGAGCAGCCACTGTATCTTTTATGACCAGCCCGCAGCCAGTTGGCCGGACGCTTTGCCCGTGGGCAACGGGCGGCTAGGCGCCATGGTTTTTGGTGCAACGGCTAAGGAGCGTCTGCAACTGAATGAAGAGACGGTGTGGGCGGGAGAGCGGCGGGACAGGAACAATCCCCAGGCGAACCGCACGCCGGAGGTGCGCAAACTACTGCTGGCCGGCAAGGTGCATGAAGCCGAGGCGCTGGCGCAGCAGGTCATGATGGGGGTTCCGGACCGTTTGCCCTGCTACCAGGCGCTGGGTGATCTGTGGCTGGAATTCAAGGACGTGCCAGCGGTGGTGGACAACTATCGGTTAGAGCTGGATCTGGATGCGGCAGTGGTGAAGACGCGCTTCTCCGCGGGTGACGTGCAGTGGACGCGTGAGGTGTTCAGTTCCGGGCCCCTGAACATGATCGTCGTGCGTCTGGAGTCGAGCCATCCAATGACTCTAACGGTAAAAATGGACCGGCCTGCGCATAGCGAGACAAAAGCAATGGACAACGACCGGCTGGTGATGGCCGGCGTGGCGCGTCCTGTGAAGCCGACGATCGATCCGGCCACGCAGGAACGGCAGGTGGGTGTGACATTTCGTGCTGAATTGAAGGCGATTGCCGAGGGCGGTTCTGTACACGCCGAGGGAGACTCGTTGCGGATTAATGATGCGCGAGCCGCTACGCTGCTGGTGGCGGCGGCAACGGATTTTCGCGAGCGTGATGAAATGGGAATGGCTGCAGCCTGTGGGCGCAATCTTGAAGCGGCCGTTGCCCAACCCTATCGAGAGTTACGCGCTGAGCATGTGAACAATTACAGCAAGTTTGCGGGGCGTACGGAGATTCACCTCCATGACGGCGCGGACCCGCTGTGCGATGTGCCAACGGACAAGCGCATACAGAAGGTGAAAAATGGCGGCGAAGATACTGGACTTTTGCAGACTTACTTTCAATATGGACGGTACATGCTGATTGCGAGCAGCCGCCCAGGAACCTTGCCGGCGAATCTGCAGGGAATCTGGAACGAGAGCCTTGATCCGCCGTGGGGTTCAAAATTTACGGTGAACATCAACGCGGAGATGAACTACTGGATTGCCGAGACAGGTAACCTCGCAGAGCTGCACCCGCAATTGTTTGACCTACTGGACATGACTCGCCCGTTTGGAGCCGAGACAGCACGAAAGTATTACAGCGCGCGCGGATTTGTCGTGCATCACAATACAGATATTTGGAGCGATTCGATACCAGTGGACCATGTACAGGCGGGCGTGTGGGCGATGGGCGCAGCGTGGATTTCGCTGCACCTTTGGGAGCATTATGCGTTTAGTGGCGACCGGGAATTCCTGCATCTGCGGGCGTATCCACGACTGCGGGAGATTGCCGAGTTTCTGTTGGATTACCTTGTTGTAGGGCCGGATGGAACGCTGCTGAGTGGACCGAGCCAGTCTCCAGAGAACAAGTTTCGACTGCCGGGTGGGTCGACGGCCAGCCTGTGCATGTCACCGGCGATGGATACGGAGATTATCCGCGCAGTATTCGACAGGGTGGTACGTGGAAGCGAGTTGTTGGGCATGGATGAAGAGCTTCGGAGCGAGGTGCAGGCTGCAACGAAGCGGTTGCCGCACCTCAAGGTGGGCAAAAACGGGGCGTTGCAGGAGTGGAATGAGGATTACGAGGAGACAGAACCGGGACATCGGCACATCTCGCATCTGTTTGCGCTGTATCCGGACGACCAAATCACGCTACGTGGGACGCCGGAACTGGCGCAAGCCGCGCGTAAGGTGCTGGAGCGCAGGCTGGAGAATGGCGGCGGCAGCACAGGTTGGAGCAGAGCGTGGATTATCAATTGCTGGGCGCGGCTGGAAGACGGCGAGGCTGCCTATCGCAGTGTGCTGGAGTTGCTGCGGCATTCGACTCGAGGCAACCTTTTCGATGTGTGCGGGATGAAGGCAAATGCGCCCTTCCAGATCGATGGTAATCTGGGCGGCGCGGCGGGCTTGGTGGAGATGCTGCTGCAAAGCCACAGCGGAGTCGTGCGGCTTTTGCCTGCATTGCCCAAAGCGTGGCCGACTGGCAGCTTTCGCGGATTGCGTGCCCGAGGCGGCTTCGAGGTGGACTGTGCCTGGCGCGACGGAAGAGCGACTAGCGCCATACTGCAAGCCAATCAAGATACCAAGGTTCACCTGGCAGCACCGAAGGGACAAAAGATCGCCAGCATTGCCGATGGAAGCAGGTCATTGCGCTTTACTCAAGCAAGCGACGGAACTGCTACTGCATTGCTTAAACAGGATGCGAAGTATTCTGTCCGTTTTAGCTGATTGTCCGTTGAATTAATCTGCAAGGTTTTGAAAATATAAATAGGGGGGGAGGGGGTAGGCTTCAGTTCCCCGACCGCTGGGTGATGCTCAGGATTCAGATTAGCAGGACGCGAGGAATGATCCGCAAAAAATGGGTCCGTGGGCAGGAGATTTTCGCGGCAAAAGGCTGCGGAAAATGGCTGGTATTGGGAAGAAATCCACGAAAAGCATGCCGCAGTGGCTAGGGCAACTTCGGAAATAATGTAATCTTGGATTTTATCGGTATCCAACCACAGTGCTACGAAAAGCGACAGCAAAAGCAGAAGCAGGTCCTTCGACTCCGCTGCGCTTCGCTCAGGATGACAGCGTGTTTTGGTGGGTTCCGCTCAGAATGACAGCCTCTGTTTTGTTATGAACTTTAGAGACAGTCAACTAGCTGTTGCACAAAAAAGAAAGGCCGAGGGGTGCGTCTCCTCGGCCTTAGTTTGGCCAAACGCAAAGTTAAAAGACGATGTGCGCGCCTACCTGGAGCTGACGTGCGCTCGTACCGCCGTAAACGCCAGACGTTTCGCCGAAGGTGGCACTTGTTGGACTGACGGTCGGCGTGTTGTACTGCGGCCGGTTTAAGAGGTTAAAGCCGTCCAAGCGCAGTTCTATTTTGGTCTCACGGTATGCTGTGATGTTCTTCTGGACAGCCCCATCCCAGTTGCTGGTGTAGTCCTGACGCATCAGGTATTGCGGGAAGGTGCGGAAGTTCTCTCCGTTTGGCTGAACGTTGGGATTGTTGGTAGCCAATGTTGGGTTATTGACGCACTTTGTGACGGTGCTGACCCCGTTGATGGGGTCGCTCTGGCAGACGGCCTGGTCGAAGACGGAGGTGTTGAAGACAGGTAGGCCAAGCCTGTTGGCCGAACTATGCTGCTTGTTGTGGAGGTCTTTGAAGCCATTTCCCAAGTAGATGACGTTGTTCCACTGAATTGGCTGGCCGGAGAGGAACTCGTAGATGGCTGAAACCTGCCATCCGCCGATGAAGCCGTCCACAATGCGGTTCTGGTTGAAGAACTGCCGGCCGCGTCCAAAGGGCAGTTGATAAGTACCGTAACCCGCGAAGTGGAAGGGATAATCGGAGGTAGTTTCACCGTAGTTGAGCGGTCCGCCGGCATTCAGCTGGTTAAACGTTCCCAACAAACGGGACCATTCGAAGACGCCGTTCAGTATCAGGCCGTGTCCCATGTGCTTGGCCACGCGGACGTTCAGTGCATCGTATTTCGAGGACGAACCCGGAATTAACTGCTCCGTGACGCCACTATACACGGGATTTGTCTGGAGGAATGAACTGGGAGCCAGGAGTGTTGCTGTTGCCATGGTGCCCGTAACTCCCGTAACGCCTAAGAAGGGATTCGCGATGTTGGTTGTCGCTGGACCACCGGTGTAGGTGGCACCCGTAAGCAGGTTAGTTGCGGGAATGCTGTAATACGGCGAAGTGCTCAGATATGGCAGCAGCGGAATCGAACTGACCGCGTTGCTGTAAGAGAGATGCACCTGGTGATTGTGGAGGTAGCCGATGTCGATCAGGATGGTGTTTCCAACCTGATACTGGGTATCCAGACTGAAGCGCTCGGAGTAAGGCACCTTGACGGACGCGTAGTACACCATTCCGGCGCCAAGATTCTGGTTCACCCCAAGGCTATTACCTGTTGGCGACTGAATCGGATTAATTGGACTGGTGGTCGAGGAAAAGGGATCGTTGATCAAAGTGTGGGTGGAAAAGTTGCTGTCGGCGGATGCCACTAATTGGGTGGTTGCGGAATAGCCGTATGACTGCCCCATGTCGTAGTCGTTGAAGGGGTTGGTGTAGATGCCAAATCCGGCGCGGACGACGCCCTTTTGCTTCAGAATTGATGGAGCCCATGTAACGCCGAGACGGGGGCTCACATAAAGAGACGCCGGGGTGTAAGGGCTGCGGTTACTTGACGAGGCATAGATCGCGCCGCCTGTGGGCAGGAAGGATGCTGCGGGCAGCAAGGGACTCGGAGCGTTCAAATAGGCAGCCTCCGCAGGCCCCGCGGCTTCGTTGTTGGCCGTGGGGTCGAAGCCATTCACCATGCGATTCTGGCTTTCATTTACGGGAATCTCATGTTCAAAACGGACTCCCGCGCTGACGGTGATGTTGGGCCTAGCCTTCCAATCGTCCTGGACAAAAAAGCTATCCAAGAAGCTATTGTACTGGAGGGCCGGCGTGATGGTCTGAGAGCCTTTGGTGGGAAGACCAAGCATGAAGAGCGCGAACGCAGTGCCGAATCCTGGATTGGCGGCAGAGCTAGTGGACGTCATCTCATTGGTGCCAGTACCGTTGCCAAAGGTGAAGCTGCCATTGGTAGGGCTTTTGGTACTAACGGGAACAGTCGAATCCTTGTACGCACGCAGGTCGACGCCGCCGGTGAAGGTGTGCGATCTCCAGATCTTGGTTAGCGTTGAAAAGAATTGAATGGTGTCGAAGTCTTCAAGCGAACCCGCAATGGAACCATACGACAGAGGGGAGCTGGTATCCGAAAAAGCTATATTTGGGATTGCGATCGCCGCCTTGGTGTTCTGGGAGAGATACGCTGGAAATCCCAACTGGCTTGGGTTGGTGCCGCTGCTGCTGACAGCGTTCCTTAGGTCATACCGTGTGACGCTGCCACGGGTGTCGAGAAAAAGTGTTTGCGAGAAGGTATGAACCTCCTCCACCAGCCCACCGGCCATAATGGTATCGGTGTTTGTGCCGGTCAGCGGGGTATTAAAGTAATTGCTGGCCTCACTGAGATTACGGCTGCGGTGCGCCTCGCCGAAGACCTTGTCCTTGTCGCTGATGTTGTAATCGATGCGACCCATGTGCGAGCGGTAGTCCGTAATATTGGGCGAGAAGCCGAAGTAATTGTTCTCGCCGTCTGCTTTTGTAGTGGGTCCGACGTAGGTGCCCGGGGGAACCATGTTCAGATATGCCTGAGCAACGTTGCTCATGGTCAAGCCGGTACCAGCGGCGAATAACTGGTTGTCCGTAATTGGATTTCTTGTGTAGTTGGTTTGGTTTCCTCCAGCCACAATACTATACGGATTGTAGAGCTGCACTGTGGGGAGCAAGGCGGAGAAGTCGCCGGTTCGCTCGGGCGCCGTGGGCACGGTGCCGATGGTCTGCGAAGGCGCTAGCTCACCAACATAACGTTCGTAGGCATAAAAGAAGAAGAGTTTGTTGTGGCCGTCGAAAAAGTGGGGAATCCAAACGGGACCGCCGAAGGTGGCTCCATACTGATTGTAATGGTTTGACGAAACATTGCTTCCCACGGGAGTGGTATAAGGCAGAGCAGACATCCAGGTGCAATTGCTGGCGGAGCGGCTGACGAAGGTTCCGTTCAGGCCAGAGCATCCTCCATCCTGGTAATACTCGTTTGCCGATCCATGGAACCCATTGGTGCCGCTCTTGGTGGTGATATTGACCGTACCGCCTGAGGTGTCGCCATAGGTTACGTTAGCGCCGAAGACGTCAACACGGACCTCATTCACGGAATCGAGCAGGGGGCTGAAGCCGGAAACGCGACCGCTGTCCTGCATGTTGGGAATGCCGTTGAGCAGTATTTCGTTGGATTGGGAGTTGCCGCCGCCGAGCGAGAAGTCGCTCACGATGGAGTTATCCATAGGCCTCGTACTCGCGAGGTCGTGTTTTGCCTTTGCAACCGCGCCGTATTCAATGCGGGCAAAGCCAAGGGGTGACTGGCCATTGCTGGGCAGATCCTCAACCTCTTCGGTGGTCAACACCTGGCCTGTGGAAGCGTCGGCCGTGGTGATGAGGGGGGTCTTCTCGTTGACCTCGATGACCTCAGTGGTGCCACCTACTTCTAACTTAACGTTGATGGTGGCATTTTGCTGCGTCTCGAGATGAATGCCATTGCTATCAAAGGTTTTGAAGCCTGGAGCATTGACGGTGAGGGTATAGTTGCCGGGCATGAGGTCGGGGACGGTGTAGAAACCAACGGCCGATGTGGTCACACGGGAGATCGAGCCAGTGTCCATGCTTGTAGCAGTGACCTTGGCGAAGGATAGGGCGGCCCCGTTGGGGTCCGTCACTTGCCCTGTAATCGAACCACGCGAATCTTGGGCGTAGGCGTATACACCAAACAGGAAGACAAGAAGCAGCACGAAACGCTTCATAGAGAGCCTCTCATTCAAGTGAAAATGCACATTGTTCTGAGCGTCCCAAGATTAGTTTAAGCAATATGAGGGTGTCAAGATATTTTTGAAAGATTAAGATGCAAAACGAAAGTTATCTTGATTCATGCGGTAAATGGATTGTTTTCAGTCAATTAAATATGTATTGAGTATATTCGAGACATATCAATATGCGCAATGCGAGACGGGCTGGCGAGTAGGAGAGATGTCTATTGAGGGGGGAAACGATGTGCCGACAGACAATCGACGATCGCGTATTCAATTCAGGCGACGAGATTTTGAGCGATGCGGATAGCGGCTTCGCGCACGGCCGTTCTGGTCTCTTGCTCCCGCTCCGGGGTCATGCGGACGACTGGCGTGGAAAGACTCAAAGCGGCCACGACTGGCTGTCCGGGAGTCTGGATGGCGGCTGCATAGCAGATGCCGCCCAGAATGGACTCTTCGCGGTCGCAGCCGACGCCGGCTTTGCGGATCTGATCAAACTCCCGGAAGAGGAGCGCACGATCGGTAATGGTGTGGTCGGTACGTCGGGAAAGGCCGTAGACTTCGAGAATCCGTTCAGCATGCGTGCTGTCCTGAAAGGCGGTGATGGCCTTCCCCATGGCGCTACAGTGGGGCGGAAGGACTCGGCCGATGCGGTTGGACATTCGGATTTCGTGAAAGGTTTCCACGGAATCGAGCACTTCGATGCGATCGGTATAGAGGTAAGCCATGCTGGCGGTTTCATTGAAGTGATTGGCCAGCCGCTCGAGTTCCGGACGCACTTTGTCGCGGAGGGCATTAGCCTGCTTTATGAGCCAACCGTAGAGGAGTTTGGGAGCGATCTGGTAGGTGCCGTCGACCGCTTGCCGGAGGTAATTGTGCTTCTCGAGGGTGAGCAGGACGCGGAAAAGAGTGGATTCGGGGAGCCCGGTAGCGCTCCCGATGTCTTTGAGGGCCAAAGAGGCACTGCCATCGAAGCAGTCGAGGACTTCCAGGGCACGACCGATGGAGCGCAGATAGTACTGATCGCTGGAAGTAATATCGGTGGCGGATTGGAGCGCCCACTTGGGGATGCGGCGACGAACGGACTTCTGTGTTTTAGATGGTTTTTCGACCTTGGTTGCCATGGTAATTGCTGCCGCCTTTTCCTGAGAGTAGTACATGTCACGCAATATTTATACGGCGTGAGGAGTACAACATGCAATAATTTTCATTTTTGCGAGATTAGTTTGACACTCCGACCTGGGCTGTGTAGAACGGTTTTATATACACAACGATCGCACAGATTCTTACTGCAAACTCCGATTTGAGGAGAAAGCAGATGAACGGCGGTCTGGACGGTGGGGAACGATGGATCGCAGGGAGTTAATCAAGCTGGGAGCAGGGGCAGTAGCTTCAGGTTTCGCGTTGAGCGGCGCAGCAGCCAAGAGCGCCGGCGGCGAAGACAAGCAGGTGGAACAATGGGGCCTGTTCGAAGTCCAGATAAAAGGGCCGTCGAGCGGCAATCCCTTTGTGGATGTGAAGTTTAGCGCGCGTTTTACCCAAGGCCATAGGAGCGTGGAGGCGGCTGGATTTTACGATGGCGAGGGCGTATACAAAGTGCGTTTTTCGCCCGACATGGTGGGGCGCTGGAGCTTTGAGACGACAGCCAACGTGAAAGAACTGGCCGGGCACGCGGGGACGTTTGCATGCACCGCTCCGAAGGCCGGAAATCACGGTCCTGTGAGCACGGCGCACCGATTCCACTTCCAATATGCGGATGGAACGCCTTATTTTCCATTTGGCACGACCTGCTATTCCTATGGCTTTATCGGCGACCCACTCGAACAGCAGACGCTGGATGCGCTGAAGCAGGCGGGGTTCAACAAGGTGCGGGTGTGCCTGCTGCCGAAACCTCTGGGGCAGTGGAAGCCGGTGGCTATGCCGTTTGAACGCATTGGCGCGGCGCTGCCGGAGAATTCGAAGAGCACCATGGAGAACCCGTTGGACGAAGGCAAAAGCTCAGAGCGCTTCGATCTGACGCGGATGAATCCAACCTACTTTCGCCATTTTGAGCAGTGCATTCAGAATTTAATGGCAGCTGGCGTTGAGGCGGATGTGATCTTGTTCCATCCCTACGATGCGTGGGGTTTCAAGGCGATGGGAGAGGAGGCGGACGACCGCTATCTTCGTTATGCGGTGGCGCGGCTCTCCGCATACCGGAATGTTTGGTGGTCGATCGCCAACGAATACGACCTGGTGAAGTCGAAGTCGATGAAGGATTGGGATCGATTTTTCCGGATTGTCGAAGAGAGCGATCCGCATAGCCGGTTGCGTTCTATTCATCACAGCAAAGTTATTTACGATCACTCCAAGCCGTGGTGCACTCATGCGAGTCTACAGGAGTATGACTTCGAGAAGTCGGCGGAGCGACTGGCGGCCTGGAACAAGCCGATCATTTACGACGAAATTCAGTACGAGGGTAACATTGCTCGTCGATGGGGCAATCTTTCTCCGCAAGAGATGACGAATCGCTTCTGGCGAGCAATCGTGAACGGGGTGTACGCAACCCACGGCGAGACGTACATGTCCAAAGATGGAAGTCCGACTTGGTCCGACGCTGGCAAATTGCACGGGACCAGCGCGGCGCGGGTTACTTTTCTGCGCAAGGTGCTGGAGGGCACGGGAACGACAGGTCTGGTGGCCGCCGATGCTCCGTACTACCCGAATGCAGGCAATCCGGGTGAGCGCTACCTCTATTTCTTCGATTTTCACTGCGTGGGCGAGTATGAGTTTCCGCTGCCGGAGAAGAGTAAGTTCAAGATGACGCTGATCGATCCGTGGGAGATGACGCAGACGCCTGTTGCCGGGACCTTCAGCGGCAAAAGCAAGATTGAGCTGAGCGGCAAACCGTATATGGCCGTTTTGATCGAGAAAGCCTAAGGATGAAAAAACTAGCTCTAAGAACCAGAACGGCGTTTCCCGGCCTGTTGATTTGTGCGGCGGCAACTGTGATGTGCAGCGCAGCATGGGCGGCTCAGGTAAAGGTCGAGACCGCGAAAGGCGCGAGCGCTCGCGAACTTTATGGCGCTGAACGGCTGCGCGATGCACTGGCGGGAGTGAAGTCTACTTCGGCCGTAGCGCGAGTTGTGGCAGCGGTGCGAAACGCGCCGGAGTTAGCGCGATTTGATTTGCCGGAGTTCTGGCCGCAGGCGCAGGAAGCTTTTCTGATCAGACAGATTGGAAAGACCTGGGTAGTTACTGGAAGCGATCCTTCGGGGGTTCTATATGGCGAGATGGAGTTAGCTGAGCGAATCAAGGCCGCAGGCGCTTTGCCACAGGGCATCGACGACATGGAGCATCCGGCGTTGAAGCAGCGCGGAACCTGCATCGGAATGCAGAAGCCGGAGATCACTTATGAAGGCGCGGAGTACGACTACCTGTATACGCCGAAGGATTTTCCGTTCTTTTATGACAAGGCAGAGTGGACCAAATATCTGGACATGCTGGCCAGCGAGCGTTACAACGCGCTTTACCTGTGGAATGGGCACCCGTTCAGCAGTCTGCTCAAGCTGCCTAAATATCCAGAGGCGCGGGAGCTATCTACAGCGCAGTTGGACGAGAACATTGCGATGTTCAAGTGGCTGACTTCTGAGGCCGATAAGCGTGGAATCTGGATTCTACAAGGGTTTTATAACATCCATCTTTCTCATGCGCTTGCGCGAGCCCATCATTTGCCTTATCACCTTTCAGCTCCGAATGCGGAGGCCAGCGCCTATACGCGCTACGCAATTTCGGAGTTCGTGCGCGAGTATCCCCATGCTGGATTGATGATGACGCTGGGCGAGGCGCTGTCACCGCATTATGGCGCCGAGTGGTTGACGGAGACGATTATTCCTGGCGTAAAGGATGGACTGAAAGAGTCGGGCGCGACAGTTGAGCCGCCGATTGTGGTGCGGGCACATGCGACCGATATCGACGAGGTAATGAAAGAAGCCAAGCCGCTTTACTCAAATATCGACACGATGTTTAAGTGGAACGGGGAGTCGCTAACCTGGACGAATGTGCGCGGGCCAGTGTTGGACCGGTTTAAATTATTAGCCGAGAACTCGAACATTGCGATTGGGAATGTGCATCTGATGTCAAATCTGGAGCCGTTCCGTTGGGGCGATCCAGATTTTGTGCGGCAGACACTGATCAACTTTCAGCGGATTGGAATTGAGGGTTTGCATTTGTATCCGCTGCGCTATTGGGAGTGGCCGGTGGCTGGCGACAAGACGGAGCCGCTGCTGAAACAAATGGATCGCGACTGGATTTGGTTTGAAGCGTGGGCACGATACGCATGGAATCCGAATCGCGATCCTGAGAAGGAACATGCTTACTGGGTGTCTCGGTTTGCAGAGAAGTACGGATCGAAAGAAGCTGGTGAGAAACTGCTGGAGGCATACACACTGGCAGGGCCGTGCCAACCGAGGCTGCTGCCGCGGATCGGCGTCACAGAGGGAAACAGGCAAGCGTTTGCGCTGGGAATGACGATGCCGCAACTGATCGACGTGGAGCGCTTCAACCCGCCGGCAACACTTTGGACAGGCGATGCGCCGCCGGGCGAACGGCTGAATGAATATGTGGCTGAGGAGACGAAAAACGAATCCCACCACGGGGAGACACCAATCGGCGTGAGCGACGAAACGCTGGATGCGTCGCAGAAGGCGCTCGAAGCAGCGGAGGCGGCCAGGCCGTTCGTGACCAGAGACAAGGACGAATATGCGCGAGTGGTGAACGATATGCGAGCCATCGCGCTGTTGATGCAGTATTACAACGTGAAGACCAAGGCCGCCGAAGAGACGATGCTGTATGGCTACGATCACGATGCGGTGCATCTGCACAACGCCGAGAAGCTGCTGGCTGAGAGCGTGGAGCGATTTCGCGCGCTTACAGATGTCGCTGGATCTGCTTATCGCACGGCGAGCGGCATGGAGACGACGCAGCGGCAGATTCCATTTCGCGGCGGGATGAATCAGTTTCCGAACTGGCAGCAATGTCTGCCAATGTATGAGAAGGAGCTGGCGACCTTTCGGCAACGGATTGCGCAGTTGAGTTCCGGTGCGACAGCGGGCGAAACCAAAACGGCTGGGCCGCTGCCGCAGGTGGAATTTGCGCTGCTGCCCGGTGCGGGTGAAATGTTTGCGGTGGAGAAGGGCGCGAAACTCTTTATGGATGGAAATGCGACCATAACTGACGCGGCGCAGGAGTTAGTGGGATTGAAGGGCATCCGAATTTCGCCTAGCACGGGTGGTACACTGCACTTCGAGTTAGCCAAGCCTGCGCAGATTCTGGTGGGTTTTCAAAAGACTTCGTCGAGGAAGAATTCTGTCCTTGATCCGGAGACAGAGCAGTGGAATCTTCTGCTGCTGAATGCGGTGAAGGCGGGGAAGATGCCGGCGATGGCGGTGTGGGCCAAGCCTCTGCCGGCGGGCGCAAACGATCTGAATCTGGGAACGGGAATGTACGTGGTGCTCGGCTTCATTCCGGAAGACCTTCACGTAACTGCGCATGTGAACTTTGCGCAAGCCGATGATGGCGGAGCTGTCAATCTGGATTGGTTCTTCGAGTAGGGGCGCGGACTTGAGTTAGTTTGCAGGCGGAGCAGCCGCCTCAGGTTTTGGCGGATCGTGATGTGCTAGCAGGCGCTCTGCTTCCTCATCGGTGATTTTCAGGAAGCTGCCGTGTTTGCAGTACGCGGGTAAAGATGTTTGCGCGGTGATGTCTTCCCAATGCTTCCAATCGGTGGTGGCGACGGCCTCATACCGGGCGCGCGGAGCACGGTAGTGATCGTAGAAGACGATGATTTTTTTGTCGACCTCAATGGCCGACGGACCTTCCGACCAACTCTCGTTGATGGGTGCGGAGATGTTGCTCCACGGTCCTTCGAGAGTGGGCCCGATAGCGACTCGCTCCTGATAGCTAAGGGGGTCCTGGGTTTGATCCTTGAAGATGAGGCGGTAAGGACCGGTCGAGCCGTGAAAGATTGTGGCGTCGATGACCACGTAGCCGGGATCGAAGAAGACGACGGGCTCGGAAAAGGTGTCGAAGTCCGGCGTAAACGACGACCATATGCGATGACCAGCTTTCGAGTCCTTCATTGAACTGGACCAAATGATTAGCCACTTGGATTGCTTGGCGTCCCAATAAGTTTCAGGAGCCCAGACGTTGTTGGTCTGGGGAAAATCCTGCATGATGGGAATCTCTTTTTGCTCCGACCAAGTAAGCAGATCGGACGAAGATGCGTGGCCGAGGGAGTTACCACGCCAGTTCCATGTCCAAACCATGTGAAAGCGATTGTCGGGACCGCGTGTGAGATAGACATCGCGCATAACCTCACCCGGATGAGTGGGGGCAACCCAGGGCTGGCCGTCATTCAGCGGAGTGTAATGATAGCCGTCGCGGCTGAGAGCTAGATAGATGCCCTGGCTGCCAGGCTCCTTAAAATATGCGAATAGCCATGCTGTTTCCGTTTGCTGCGGGGGCGGTTGTTGCGCAGCTTGTTGCTGGGCGGAGATTGGCACCGAGCAACCTGTTAGCAGCAGAGCGACGGCGAGGCTACGACGCAAAGGTTTCATCGACACCACTACTTTCCTTCTATTAAGTTGGCGTCGACGAGCGTTTTGTTACGCCAGTGGGATTCGGATGTCAATTTGCCGTCGGTATCGAAGTTACGACCTGTCCAGCTTCCATCCGCCGCATAACTTTTCTGCCAGAGCTTTGAGCCATCCGGACGATAGAAAAACTCGTCGCCAACTTTTTTGCCGAGGTGGAAGGTTGCGGTCCACTCTTTGGCGCCGACTTCGTTGTAGAGCGTCTGGGGGCCTTCGAGAAGTATGCGGCCATCGTCGGCGCGGCCACTGGACCAGACGGCTTTTAGCTTTCCGCTGGGCCAGTTCTCGCGGTGCTCCATCACATTCGTAATTGAAGTTGCTGCCGGTGTTGCCTCTGTTTCGCCTGATAGGACCCAGGACTCATTCAATTCGATTTCGTAGTTTACAGTGTTTTTGGATGTGGCAATGTGAATGATACCGTCCGGTCCTTGCGTCGCTGTGACGTAACCGACGGTAAGAATGTCAGAGGGCAGGCGCTTCTGCTTCCAGATTTTGCCATCGTCGTCGGAGAGGGCAACGTAAGCGCCGTCTTTGTGGACGTGCTTTTCGTGGGCGGGGTTGTAGTCGGCAACAAAGAAGAGACGACCGGAGGCGAGGCGGATGACGCTGGGCCGTTCGCCGCTGAGAAGCTCATCGAAAGGAGTCTTTGATTTCTGCCAGGTTTTGCCGCCGTTCGTGCTGGTGGCAAGGGGCATACGGCCATCGATGTTCGAGTTCTTTCCGCCGAAGCCGAGGATGTAACCGTTTTTTGCGAGCACGATTGTGGTGTGGCGGCCTGCGGTGCGCCCGCCGGTGTCGTACCAGGTTTTGCCATCATCGTGCGTGGCCCAGACGGCGGAGATGGAACCGTTGCCGTCATCATCGCGGCCGGTAGAATCGGTGGGGATGAAGATAGTTCCATCCTTGGCGCGAACGATGGAGTTGATGGGCTGCGAAACGTAGTGGCCGATCGGCGCGGTGAAGTGCGGAAACTGGATCGGCGTCCAAGTGACACCGTTATCGTCCGATGTGGTGTAGGCAAATGGCGGGGCGCCAATGAGGCGCGGGAACCCCCAGAAGAGCCAGAGGCGGCCGCGGTCATTCCAGAAGACGGGCCCGGCACAAGCGGCATCCGCGAAGGCGGGCCATGGCTCGGGCATATCCCAATCTTCAGCTCCAGCACGACGGCGCATCATGAGGATGGTTTGGTCGGGGTCGTCTTCCTTGTTTGGTGTGTTGTAGTATGCGGCGAGTAAGTCGCCATTGGCGAGAACCTGGATGGCTGAGTTGTGATAGTTGACACCCAGGCCGCGTGCGAGGCCAATGCGCCAGCCTAACTCAGGCATGGATTTGCCATTGAGGTTAGGAAAGAGTTCATGGACGTGATAGAAGGGCTTTGCCGGATCAGGACCGAGATTCAGAGAAACAGAGGTTTGCTTGACGCCGGTCTCAAATAAGAATCTCTGCTCGGGCGATGGATGGAGCGCAGGCATTGGCGCTTGCACGACGCGGAAGCCGATGTTTCCTTCATTCGACGCGTAGCTTGGAGCCATGCTGGCGCGGTTGGCGGAGCGAGCGAAAAAGGGCGCCACAGCCGGATAGCTTCCACCTTTTTTCGATTTACGGAAGTCGAGTCCACCGCCGCGAACGACGCGGAAGTATCCGTGCAGCGGGCCAGTGGGATCAGTCTGCGGGCCATCCGTGTAGGGAGCATACCAATCGGCGACCCATTCGGGCGAGCCTTCACCGATTACTACACCCCAAGAGTTAGCTTGACCCGGTGCGGGCGGAGTGTTGCCGGTGAAGAACGGCGTTTGCTGGCCAGCGCGTGCCGTATATTCCCACTCTGCTTCAGTGGGCAAACGATAGGACTTCCCTTCCCTGTTAGAAAGCCACGCGCAGAAGTCGAGGGCTTGCTGATAACTGATTCCGGCTGCGTAATCGGGATGCGCGGCGACCGGTTTATAACTCGGGTCAAAGCGTTGAAACTCGGCGACGGAGATGAGATGCGAGGCGATAAGAAAGCCGTGTGTGATTATGACTTTATGAGCGGGATGCTCGTCGAAGTCGCCATGTATGGAACGGTCGGACATAACGCCGAAGCCATTGACCACTACGCTCGAGAGTGGCTCTGCGTCTGCGCCCATCACGAATGAACCGGCTGGTATCTGTGCAAGTTCAATGGCGGTGGAGTTCTGCGCAAAAAGCGGCACGGCTAGAGCGATGGTGAAAAGAACGGCGATAATCTTCAGTTTGAACACGCTGGGTAACTCTTTCATGCAATCAATGAGGCAGGTTGGTTTCAATAGGTCCGAGAGTCGCGCGGGTGGCGATCATCTTACCGTCCACGAACAGAGTAAGTCCACGGCCGCGGTTGTAATGCTTGCCTGTCTGGTCATAAACAACGGTGAGAAGATGGCCGTGATAGGGCAGCCCGTCGAGGGCAAAGTAACTCCAGGTACCAGCAGGCAAAAGCGGATGCAGAATGAGCTTGTCACCGGCTTGCGGGCGCAACCCGACGAGGCCAGTGATAAGCGGATCGGCAAAACCGGAGTGGTTGTAGTAGTTACCGCGGCCCACCTGCTTGCCCTTGGCAATGAGCATATCTTTGGCGATCCATTCATCGGTGTCGGCGTCTAGGTCTTCGTCGATCCAGTCAATGACCCGACCGCCGGGAAGCGCGATGTGCTGCGAGAGTACATAACTGGAGAAGAGCTGATAGTACTGTTGTGGGTCGATGTAAGGCTGCTGCGGGCCGTTGAGAAAATTGGCCATGGCGAGCAGTGTCTGTGTGGTGGCGAAGGGCCAGGATGGGCCGTTCCAAGTGCATTGGTCGACGGAGGCGAAGCGAAACCGGGGGCTGCGGCGCTCGGCAGTGGTGGGGCCATATTTGCCGGCGAATCCATGCAGATCGAAGAGCTGCGTCCAAGCGATGGCGCGGCTTGTTTCGGGCAGATTGAACTGCCAAGGGATGTAACCGATCAGCTCACGCACACCGGCAAATTTGAGTTGCGTTCCGGGGTCGAGGAATTTTTTCTGCTTGCGAATGCCGGAGTCAGCTGATGGCGAGACGGCCTCATAAAACTGATCTTTGGGGTTCCAGAGTTTCTCATCGATGAGGTGTTTGAGGGCTGCGGCTTTGGCGGCGTACTCGGCCTGCTCAGTTACATTGCCATTCTCGGCTGCGATTGCGCTGATGGCCTCGGCATCGGCAACCATGTAACTGTTGAGCGGCGGACGGTAGCCGTCGCCACCAATCGATTTTTCCATCGCGTCGCGCGTATCGATCTGCCAGAAGAGACCGATGGAGTTATCGAGATTGCTTTGTTCCCAGGCCTTGTAGTTTTCGATCAGACTGGGAAGAAGATCGGTAGCAAGCTTCGTGTCGCCGGTAGCCAGCGTGACATTGCGGACGCTATCGGCCCAGGGAAAGCTGTATTTGCGCGGCCCTGCTTCGGGATCGACCCAGAAGCGCGCGTAATCCGCGGCGATTTGCGGATTGCGCAGCCAGCGGGCCTCGGCGAGATGAAAGGGCGCGGCATCGGGCAACGCGCCGTAGAAGCCGTCGGCGGCCTCCGGCTTAGGGAGCCACTCGGTAATCAGAAAGCCGCGCTTACTGCTGACAACGTGTTTTTGCCAGGCGTACCAACGGAAGTAGTACATCTCTTCGAAGCGTTTGTTGGAGCTGTCGAAGAGGGGAATGTTGGCCTGGAGCCAGGACCATTCGTCCTGGGGCTGTTTGCCGGTGGCTTCGCGTTCGTCGGCGGCGAATTGGAGGATGTAGTGGTGATAGTCCTCGCTTTGAAGGACGGTGAAGTTGATGTCTTTCTGCTGGACAGGATCGGCGTGCTGGGCAGAGGCTGTGAACTGCGCAGCAGCTAGCAGAAGCCAGATAGCGATTAGGAGCCGGCGCAAGGGTTTCATCGGAGGGGCGATGAGAAGTTTACCGAGGGCAGCGACTACATGCAAGAATATTTTGGCAATAAATGGCATTTTGTGAAAATTCATTCAAGCCTCACGCTGCCCTAAGTAGGCATATCTGTAGATGGATTCCGCGTCCTGCTGCGTAATGACACGCAGGTTGTTCTTCATCAGGCGAGTTACAGCAAGGCCGTCGGCAGCGAGAGAAGGGATCTCCGATTCCGGAATGCGAAACGCAGCAAGGCGCATTTCAAGACCCGTATTTGCGATGAGCTGCCAGAGCATGTCGATGCCAGCCAACGCAGTGGACTCAAGAGTTGGTTGCTGTTGAGCGCCGAGTGCCAGAGCGATGGCGGCATAGCGTTCAGGAGCATCGGATAGATTGAAGCGGATCACATGAGGCAGGAAGATGGCATTGGCGTGGCCATGAGGGATGTGATACCGGCTGCCCAGCGGATAACTGAGAGCATGCACCGCGGCGGTGTTGACCGGTCCGAGGCAAAGACCGCCGTAGAGACTGCCGAGAGCGAGATGAGTGCGCGCTTCGATATTGGCGGGCTCGCGGACGGCGGTGGCCAAGTGAGCTGCGATGTGGCGGATGCCGTCCAGTGCCCATGTGTCGACGAGCGGATGGGAGAAGTTGTTGGCGAAGGCCTCAATGCAGTGAGTGAGCGCATCGAGGCCTGTAGTGGCCGTGACGTGCGCGGGCACGGTGACGGTGAGCGCAGGATCGATGAAGGCGGCGTCCGGCACGAGTTGAGGGCTGATGACAGCCTTTTTGCTCTGCGAGTCTTCATCGAGAAGGATGGAGTTGGGCGAGACTTCGCTGCCCGTTCCGGCCGTGGTGGGAATGCAAATGAGCGGAAGGTTGCGCGCGCCGAGATTGCCGATTCCGAAGGCTTCCGCAATAGGCTGTGAGCTGTTGCAAAGCGCGGCAATGAGCTTGGCTGCGTCGAGCACGCTTCCGCCGCCGATGCCAATGACGGCGTCTGGCCTGAAGGAGCGTGCGCTCTCAATCAGGCGATTAAAGTGGGCAAGGGTCGGTTCGCTTGAGGTGCTGTCGTCAATGCATGCGTTCAGGCGGAGGCGCTCGGCGTGATCGCGACTGCTGGGTGCACTAACGATGAACGGACGCTCGATGCCTAGAGCCTGAAGATATTCGCTCACCGAGGAGATGGCTCCGACGCCGAACACGAGCTTTGGAACCTGGTCGATCGTTAAAGGCATGATCCTTCCTAGCGGGCCAAACGAAGCCCGGGTTGGCGACTGACGTTCTGAAGCGTAGCGTCGGCAGCGGTCGACACGCATTGAACGGCGGTCGTCTTGCAATCACGAATCTCACGAGCTTTGCTGAGCAGGTCGCCGGCGGCCAGTTTCAGGCAGGCTATGTCGTTGGTGCAAAATAGGAGGTCGATTCCGAGGTCGAGCCAAAAGGGATAATCTTCCGGCGCACAGGCTGTGGCGACGCACTTGTTGTGACGACGCGCAGTATGGACGATTCTTGCAGCGGCAGTTTTCACGTCGGGATGGCCGGTCTCTCCGGGATGCCCCAGGCTGGCGGCAAGATCGGCAGGACCGATGAAGATATCCACATCTTCGACCGCGACCAGTTCGTCGAGGCGGGCCATTGCATCAACGGTTTCAATTTGCGCCATCAGGCAGAGGTCGGAATTGAGATTCTTCTGCCGGGCGACTACTCCACCCGGGATGCCAAAATTAATAGCCCTGGAAACGGAAAAGAAACCGCGACTGCCCTCCGGAGCAAAACGGGCGTATTTGCGCAGATCGTGCATCTGCTCGGGCCGCTCGATCATAGGGACGTCGAGAATGTCCGGACCGCACTCGGCGGCTTTCAGTACATTTGCACGCTCTACATCGGGAATACGGATCATGGTAAGCATGCCGGAACCGGCTGCCATGCGGCACAGATCCGCGGCTTCAGCAAAGGTTATGTGGCCGTGTTCCATCTCGATCCAGATGGCCTTGTAGCCGAGGTGGGCACAGATTTCAAGAAAGATGGGATCGTAAAAATAGACAGCCGCGCCGAGAAGAGTTTTGCCGCCATTGTCATGGGCAGCTTGCCACAGACGATTCATTGAGTATCTCCCTATTGCATAACATGGATGCGGGATCGCCTGCGAGCGGCAAGCCAGTCCCAGAGTGTATTGCGTGGGGAACGGTTAAAGTCAGCGGGGGAGAGAGCCGCAGTGAGAAGACCGGCAGTCAAGAGCAAAAGATTGCCAATGGCGCCGATCGTGTACTCATTCCAGGGGAAATTGTAGGCATGGAGATTTAGAATCTTTCCGCCATTGACGGTAAGAGTAGCATAGGCGGTAAAGAGAAGGTTGGCGGCAATACCGACCACGGCAGCAGTGCGTCCCGCTCGCTGGGAAAGAAAGGCGAGGAGGAAGAGGCCGGCAAGACCACCGGCGACGATTGCCGTGACGGTATAGTAAAGGGCCAGCGCCGAGGCTTGCGTGCTGGAAAGGCGAAGAGCAGTCGCAATGGCCAGTGCCCCGCAGAGAATGATCGAGAGCTTGCCAAAACGGAGGCGCTGAACGTCTGTGTGGTGCGGGAAAAAATGGGAATAAAAGTCTTCCACCAGGATGAGGCCCAGACAGTTGAGGTCGGAGGCGAGCATGGACATGGCCGCGCCGAAAAGGGCTGCGAGAAAAAGCCCGCCAACTCCGACAGGCATCTGCGTGACCATGTAATAGGGGAAAACCTGGTCGGATCGGGTGATGGCGGCTGGTAGTGCCTGATTGGTGAGCCGGTAGAAGGCCCAGAGCAGCGAACCAATGAGCATGAAGGCTGTCCAGATGGGCAGGCATAACCATGCGCCCATGGAAATGCCACGCAGGGCGGAACGATCGGTTTTTGCGGCCAAGTAGCGTTGAACGACAGTCTGATCGGCGGTGTACTTTTGCAGATAGAAGAAAAGGCCGTAGATGGCCATGGTCCAGAAGGTGGGCTTGGAAAGATCGAAGTTGAAAGAGCCCAGGCTCGTCTTGTGATTTGCGGCGATGAGATGAAGCATGGCGCCGGGGCTTGCGTGAGACGAGAACAGCAACAGCACAATCGTGACTGCTACACCGGTCCAAAGCAGAAAGCCTTGCACAACATCGGTCCAAATGACGGCTTTCAGCCCGCCAATAAAAGTATAAAAAACAGTGATGGCGCCAAGGCCTATAAGTAACGGCGCGATGTGACAGCCGGTGATGCCGGAGACCGATAGTGCAAGCAGGTAGAAGACAAAGCCCATCTTGGCAAAGTGGCCCGTGGCAAAAGCGAAGGAGGCATACATGCGCACCCAGGGGCCGAAACGCTTGCCGAAGTACTCATAGACCGACATTGAGACGGCCTGGCGGAAGAAGGGCACCACAACCGGGCCAATGGCCGCGATGACCGCAACAAACATAATGCCGGGAACCAGCAGCGTCCAGTCACCCTCGTAGGCTGCGCCGGGATAAGCAATGAAGGTGACGCTGGTGATGATGGTGGCAAGCAGCGAAAAGCCGGCTGCCCATCCGGGAACTGAGCGTCCGGCAACGAAGTAGGCATCAGTCGTCGTCTGCCGTCTGGAGACACGCACTCCGATAGCGACCAGCGTCAGCAGGTAGGCAGCGATGACGAGAATATCGACGAGATGCATTTACCGGATGGCCTTTGCAGATCGATGTGTGTTTGTGTGGGCTTTCAAGGCCAGTTTCCCGGTAGCCATGCGGACAGCAAGTTTCATTGCCGCTTTCATGTTGGTGGGGTCGGCGATATTGTGGCCGGCGATGTCGAAGGCCGTGCCGTGATCGACCGAGGTACGGATGATGGGAATGCCGAGCGAGACGTTTACAGTGGCCTCAAAGTCGATCAGTTTCATGGGAATGTGCCCCTGGTCGTGATACATGGCAACGACAAGATCAAACTCGCCTCGCACAGCCCGGACGAAGATGGTGTCTGGTGAGTACGGGCCGGAACAATTGATACCGAGGGCGCGGGCCTCAGCGACGGCCGGAACAATGACAGCGGCGTCCTGTGTGCCGAAGAGGCCATGCTCGCCGGCATGTGGATTGATGCCACAGACTGCGATGCGCGGCGGACGCTGGAGCATAAGCTGGAGGGCGTCGTTGCCGAGCTGGATGGTGCGCACGATGCGCTTCCGGTCAAGTTGGCAGGCCCATTCGAGCGGGATATGCGTGCTGACATGGACGGTAGCGAGCTTTTCCGATACCAGCAACATCCGCGATTCTGTGGCACCGGTCAGTTTTGCGATGAATTCCGTGTGCCCGGAAAAAGCGCTGCCGGAGAGGCTGACAGCTTCCTTGTTCAAAGGAGCGGTAACCATGGCGTCCGCTCCACCGGTGAGACAAAGCTCCGTGGCGCGACGCACGTAGTCTATGGCAGCCAGGCCGTATTCGGCGCGGAGTTGCCCGAAGGCCAGCACGTGGTTCTTAGGCAGATTGCTGGCTTCAACCAACTTACACGAGAGTGTGGAAGGATCGATGCCTGCGATGCGGGCAGCGGCGTAGAGAGCGGCCGAATCCGCAATAAGAAGCCATTGGGCGAGTGGGGCCACGGTTTTGTCGCTGAGGGCTTTGAGAGCAATCTCTGCACCCACCCCTGCAGGGTCTCCGATGCTGATGGCAATGCGCGGTAGTGTCTTCATGCTTGTCCTGCCAGTGTATCGAGAATGCGATTGAGGGTGATGGGAGTGCCGAAACCGCCGGATTTGGTAATGACGATGCGGCCTTGCGCGCGTCCTCCCTCGACAATGCCCCACGGAATGCCGGGAGCAAATTCTCCATGGAGGATGAACGAGTGCGCGTTGAGTGCCCGGGCGGCGAGAAGAGCGGTGTCTCCACCAGTCAGGATCAATGCCTGGGGATCGTACCGGTTAAATTGATTGCGGATGAGAGCATCGTCGCCGGCTTCAAAGCGGACGCGGAGAACCTGTGCAGCAGGATGGCCAGCGGCGAGATGATCGAGTTGGAGTTTGGTGACAGGATGGGGGGTTCCGGCGACAACAAGGGTGCGTGCGGAGGCGGGAAACGGTTGGAGAAGTTCGCACGCGGGATCGAGGCTGGCAATGGCCTGCGCGAGGCCGGCTGAGCCTGCGTAAAGCAGACCGGGAAGATTCGCCGCTGCTTGAGCCAAAGCTTCCAGGTCGGCCTGGGTAACTGCATCGCAAAGAAGGATGGACTTGCCTGAGGCGAGGGCTGAAGCAAGCTGATCGGGGCGGCTGATAGAAGCATGCAAATGCCTGGTTTCAATCGGGAAAAGCGAGGCCAATTCATGCCGTGTGAGCTGGCCGGAGACATCCTGAATCTCAAGAATGCCATTGTTTACAGTGCGACCGGCTGCCGGAAAACTGGGAGCAAGAATGACGGCCTGGGCGCCCAAAGCGCGTTGCGCAGCCAGAAGTTCAGCTGCAAGCGGACCCCTTGCAGCGGAATCTATCTTCTTGAAAAACAATGCATCTGACTCGCGAGAGAGGCCGGTTGCGGCGCGGAAAACAGCGAGAGCCGCAGCTTCAGGCGCAAGCCGACGGGAAGCGGTATTGAACGCCTGCACTGACTCAGAAGCCGTAGTTGAAGCCATGACGCCAGTCCAGACCCGGACCGAGTGGCCGGCAGACAGGAAAGCTGCGGCGGCGTCGGTTGCGCCGGTCAGATCATCGGCAAAAAGATAGATACGCGATCGAAACCTGGCCGCGAACGGAGTCTGCGAGGGAACCGAGCTGGCAGTTGCGATGCGCATCGTGAGATGATTCTGCTTATTTTCGAGAGTATACATTTATTTTCTAATTTGTGGCTAGTCCTTTCAAATTAAACCGAAAAGTGGACTATCCGAGGCGAGATTTCAGGACGGTAAGTGGGTAACGAGAACGCTTCTTGACGGGATCGTTGCTTTGATTATCATTTAATTATCAATAACTTACACGAAAACCCAGTTTGAACGATTGTCAATGACGTTGCATACCAATTCCAAATTTGCCAAAAACCTTCCTGAATAGTGAAAAATGGCTTTACACCGCATTCGGATACCATTGAGTTGACCTACTGCGTGAATTGCCTGCCGAAGTGTGCGTCGAGGAAGTTGAGGTACTGGTCCCAATCAAAAGCGGTGACGTCATGGATACCGGAGCGGACGTGATAGGCGACGGAGCGAGCGGGATCGGTGGGCTGATTGACGGCGGGCATGGTGGCCACGTCGAGCCCGGATTTGTCGAGGAGACGGTAAACCCGGGAGACGCTGACGGCAGAAAGAAATTCTCCGCGTGGGTCGGACCAGAGATCGCCCTCGGCGGAAGCGACGTAGACCGGGCGAGGAGCGATGAGGGAGAGCAGGAGATTTCCGTCAACCGGGATTTGGGTATCGCGATCTACCCAGCGCGCATAGTTGGCACAAAACCAGTAGGGGAAAGAGTGTTCGAGGTGAGCAATGTTCTCGCCGAAGGTGCGGCGGTAAAGAGACTGGCCGCCCTTGCCGGATTCAGTGGAGAGGACGGCGGAGAAACGCGTGTCTTCGGCGGCAGCCCAATCGGCCGCTTTGCCTAGGCGAGAGTGACCCGTGACAGCGATGTCGTGAGGATCAACAAGCGGGTCGGTGACCAAGTAGTCGAGCGCGCGAGATAGGCCCCAAGCCCAGACGCCGATGGCACCCCAGTCGTTAGGCGCAGGCGTGGTTTGACCGGGCGCGTAAAAGAAGGGGCGGATGCCGAGTTGGATGGAGTCTTTGAAGTCAGGATCGATGTCGCCGTAGTAGACCGTGGCCAGGCCGTAACCGCGGGCTAACACTTTCTCGACCTGCCACTCTTCTGCCTGCTTGCCACGCGTGGATTCATCGGGCGCGACGAGGCTCGGCGGCTCGATGGATTTGGACCGGCGGCTCCAGACCGGGTTGAGACGGATGGCGGGATCAGCGAGGACGGTGTGGTTGCCGAAGAAGTTGAGACCGAGAATGACGGGCGCAGGACCGCGGTGATGGATGGGGAGATAAAGTAGCAGATGCTCCTTGGGGCCGGCTTCAAGCTGCGGTGAGAAGTAGAGAGTAATCTGCTTGCGGATAGCGCGGCCGTTGAGAGCGTGGTCGTCCTGCTCGTCTATGTGGGCACGGAGCGGAAGGTGCTGGGCGGAGGAAGGAGTCCTGCCGAAAACATTCTCCTCGAAGAGAGTAACTATCTCGGCGCGCCGCTGGGGCCAGCTCGCTTTCGTGACATGTCGGCCGTCTGGAAAAGTGAGCGGGTCGAGCAGGGTGTAAGGCGCGACCTTAGCCTCGTCGCGATTGTATCCGGCAGGAAATGACTGAGCGCTCAGAGCAACGGCAGAAAGGCAAACCAAAGCAAGAAGGAGCCGGTGCAAATTTGCAGAACGGAGTAGCCGCACAGCGGCTTCGGTGGTGAACAGGCGCGCGACAAATTTGCGCGACCGAATCGTCCACCTGGATAAGTTATGGAATGCCCATGAAAGCTGCATGAATCGTAACTGATGCAAGGGTTTCTCCATTTTTGCCCGGTTACTTACGATCGATCTTCGCATTCTCCAACAGCGTGAAGGGCTCTCCCTCTGCCGCTGTTACTTCAAAGTCATGCGCAGTAACTGTTGCATCGCTGATGGTCATGCCTTTCTGTGAACTGATATGCACATTGCTCAATGCGATGGCTGTGATGGGACTCTCCGGCAGGCCGATCACGATGCCCGCCTGTTTGGCCCCGGCGGCGGTCAGGTTGGTGATGGAGATGTTGTGAAAATGTGGCGTCAGCCGAGTAAGCGGTTGCGCCGCATCGTGATCGGGAATCTTCGGGTAATACTCGGTGACAAGAATGGGCGTCCCCACATTTTCCATGGCGATATCGCGAAAGCTAAAGTTACCGATGTCGCCTCCGCGATCGCGATTAGACTTGATACGAATACCGTTCCCCGTGTCTTTGAATTGAATGTGCGACGCTCGAACATTCTGTACCCCTCCCGCAATTTCGCTGCCTATCGACATGCCGTGGCCATGCAGAAAGATGCAGTCGCGAATAACAATATCCGAGCTAGGATCGTCGGGGCCTGGCGATCCAGGCTGCCCCGACTTGATGGCGACATTATCATCGCCTACATCGATTGTCATGTGGGAGATGGTGACGTGATGCGAAGAGAAGGGATCAATGCCATCCGTATTCGGCGAGCGCGCTGGAGCCAAAATCTTTCCATTGCGAATGGTCACGTCATCGGAATAATAGGGCACGATTTGCCACGAAGGGGAGTTCTGGACGGTAACTTCTTCGATGAGTACATGCTTGCAATGGTCCAGCAGAATTAGTCGAGGACGCATGGCCGCAGTAAAGTTGGGCGTATGTTTGTGGCTGTATACATCGGCCCACCACGGCTGACCCGCACCATCGATGACGCCGCCGCCGCGGATGGTTATGTTCTCGGCATTCGTAGCACCGATCAGTGGTTGCAGCGCTGTTTCTCGCATCTCCTGTATCTCGGGATAGTCAGATTTGTCCTGGCTGCCGAGCAGGGTCGCCCCCGTCGCTACTTCGAGCGTGATATTACTGCGAAGGACAATCGGACCGGTGAGGTACGTGCCTGGCTTCAGCCGCACAGTGCCTCCTTTGCCCGCACAGGCATTGATCGCGCTCTGGATGGCGTGCGTGTCTTTGGTTGTTCTATCGCCTTTCGCACCATAGGCTTTCACGTTGCAAACCTGCGCTGCAAAGGCAAAAGGGCTTTGGCATAAAACCGCAGTGCCGAGGAAAACCATAAGTAAGAGCTGCAGGGCACACCTTCCGAATTTTTTCTTCAGTATTTCTGACATTTCAATCTCTTTCAGAGCAATCTCTCGATAGGTTTGACCAATACTGGACAAAAATGCATGAACACCGTTGATTGAATGTTGTCGCTGGATTCTTTTACTATCATCGAGCAGGTGAAATCAACTTGAATATCAACCCAATTTTTGCCAGGCGTGGTTTTGGTTCGCCTGCCCGGTGTTTTGTGTTGCTCGGATTTCTTCTTATTGCGGTCATGCCCCTATTCTCTCAGACGACGAACGAGCAGGCGCACGCATGGCGGGAGAAGATTCGCGCGACGCTGTTTGTGCCAGAGGTATTGCCGGCTCTCGACGTCAAGAATTACGGTAGCTTTGTACCGGTACCGGGTGTGATTGCGGAGCGGGTCACCTATGCCACCGAATATGGGCTCCGCATCCCCGCGATTGTTTATCGTCCAGAAAAGGTACACGGCAAGATTCCCGGCATCGTTGTGGTGAACGGACATGGTGCCGATAAGTCGAGTTGGTATTCCTGGTACACGGGGGTAATGTATGCCAAGGCCGGCGCTGCAGTGCTCACTTACGACCCGATCGGTGAAGGCGAACGGAACGATGAGCATAAAGATGGGACCGGCGAGCACGACCAGCTGATCGATGTGCCGGGCGTGCCGCAGCGCATGGGTGGCGCGATGATCACCGATGTGATGCAAGGGGTTTCGTATTTGGACAGTATGCCGGAGGTGGATTCGCACCGCATCGCTGTAATGGGATTTTCGATGGGATCTTTCGTTGCCGCGCTTGCCGGGGCCGTGGATAACCGCATTCATGCCCTGTTGCTAACTGGCGGTGGCGATCTTGATGGACCCGATGGCTATTGGGATTCGAGCCGCATGGTGATGTGCCAGAGCGGTCCCTATCGCGCACTTAATTTCCTCGGAGATCGTCCGGCGGCTATTTTCACCTTGAATGCAAAACGTGGACCGACCTTCATTATCAATGGCACAAATGATACGGTCGTGGCAATTCCCCAGCATGGTGCGACGTTCTTCGACGATCTGCGCAAGAGAACGATTGCGATGAACGGCTCAGCAGAGAATGTATTCGAAACCTACTTTGACCAGGGCGCAAGCCACCGGCCGGCGTGGGTAACAAAACTGGCTGCGACCTGGCTTGCGAACGATCTGGGTTTCACAGACTGGACCGCCAAAAAGATTGTAACTCTGCCAACGATTAAAATCGGAGACTGGGCGTCACAGAACGACGTGCATCTAAACAGGAGTGCCCTGCGCCAAGACCGCGATGCCGGCTTGATCGCCATCGACGCTGGCGTGCCAAAGCTAACTCCCGAGCAGCTCAATGTTATTCCTATGGCCGAGTGGGAACAGCATCATGCGGAGTTTGTTTACTCTTCCTGGGCTAGCAGCGCTATTGCCGATGCAAAGCGCGGGGGCACTGGTCAACAGAATCAGCGCTGATGCCGCCAGAAATGGGCATTGGCAGATCACCGTCAGCTGCTTGTAAGCAAGAACTCCGCTTACAGTTTCCATTCCAATTTTTTAGAACCGATTAATTTTTCGATTTATCCACAGAAACTCTCATTGCTGTGCACGTAACTGTATGAGTTATCCTAAATTCGAAAAAAGAGGACGCTTTTGTATGCCGCGAAAATCTTTCGGATACATGCTCGCCGTCTCGCTCTGCGCCCCAGTACTAGCAGTTGGGCAGCCCACCCCACCTCAACCTGTCGCCATCATTCACGCCAACGCCAATCTTGTCGTTGTCGATGTGGTGGTAGCCGATGCACGGCAAAACCCTGTTCACAATCTCACTGTAGCTGATTTTGAGCTGATTGAGAGTGGCCATGCGCAGACGCTCAAGGTCTTTGAGGAACATACCGCCAATGCAGCGGCCGAGCTATCTCCCTTGCCCAAACTGGATCCCGGCACCTTTACCAATTACTCTCCCACGCCAGCAAGAGGCGCCCTGAACGTGCTTCTGTTGGATATGCTGAACACTCCGCAGAAGGACCAGATTTACGCGCGCGACCAAGTGCTCAAATACCTGAAGAGCGCGCGGCCGGGCACGCGCATCGCCATCTTCGGGCTTAGCTCCCAGCTTAGGCTGATTCAGGGATTCACTTCCGACCCCGAGTTACTGCGCGCCGTGGTAAGCGGCAAGAGCGCCACGCCCAGCGGCTCCGCGCTTCTCACCAATCCTGTCGCCGGCGACGCTCCGGGTGCGGACAACCTATTCATGGACTCTGCCACGACCGCCTTCGGCAACTCTCCCGACGGCGCTGCGATGCTTGCCAATCTTCAGCAATTCGAGGCCGAGCAGCAGTCCTTTATGCTTCAACTTCGCGCGCGCTACACCCTCGACGCATTCAATGAGATTGGCCGCTATCTTGGACATCTGCCTGGCCGGAAAAACCTTATCTGGTTCTCAGGCTCGTTCCCCGTGAATATTCTGCCGGACGAAAACGTCAAGGATCCCTTCAGCGTCGAAGCCTCTTCGGAAAAAGAGTTTCGTGAAACGGTCGACCTGCTTGCGCGCTGCCAGGTTGCCGTCTATCCCATCGATGCCCGTGGCTTGATGACTTCGCCTATGCTGAGCGTCGCCAATTCAGGCAGTCGTTATGCAAAGGACCCCACCGCCTCAGTGAAAGACGGCAATGCCCTCTTTCGGACGAATGCCGAGGAGCGGGGTACCATGATACAGATTGCGGACGCGACCGGAGGGAAGGCCTTCATGGACACCAACGGCCTCAAGGAAGCAGTCGAGAAGGCCGTCGACGCTGGCTCCAATTACTACACGCTGGCTTATACGCCGACTAACCAGAAATGGAAAGGCGACTACCGCAAGATTCAGGTCAAGGTAGCGCACGAGGAACTTACTCTGGCCTATCGTCGCGGTTACTATGCCGACGATCCCAGCGCCACAACCCATCTCGGCGACGCCAAGGACTCTAGTACCGATCAGGCTCCATATAGCGCCGCGCGCGCCGCTATGCTTCGCGGCGGACCGGACCCGACCCAGATCATCTTCGAGGCCAACGTCAGACCCAGCACCGACGGCATCGAGCCTAATCTGGCGCCTGGCAACAAAGGCAATTCAAAAGTGAGTGGGCCTTACCGGCGTTACACCGTCTATTTCACCGCCGACCCCAGAGACATTGAGTGCACCGTCACGCCAGACAACGTCCATCATTGCGTTCTCGAGTTCAGGACATTTGTCTACGATGTTGACGGGGCCTTGCTCAATTCGCAGAGCGATGGGATCAAGGTGGAGATTCCCGCCTCGCGCTATGCCGCGATCCAGCACGGAGGTTTTCAGTATCGTCAGCAAATCAGCGTTCCAGCGCGGGGCGAATACTATCTTCGCATCGGCATTCACGACGATACAACGGACCGCGTGGGCGCGATAGAACTACCCGTCTCGGCGGTGAGCAAACTACCTTCGCTCTCGTCAAAAGCTCCTGCGCCTGCTGCCACGAGCACGCCGAGATAGTCGTCGTGCGCCGTATGTGTGCTTCCTCACGCGGCGCACGTTCTCATTATTTATTGGTAATCGTATAGCTTCCTGGCCTACGTAAAACGATAGCCTCCGAAGAACGGAATTAGGCGATTACACCCTTCCTAATAATCAGGTTTCCGTAGATGCGCGTTTCTCCTGACATGAGAACGCCATAAGCTTTCTTAGCACGTTCATAAAATGCGTGGCGTTCGATGCGCTGTGGCGACAATATTTTTGGATGGTATTTGCGGATAACTTTCATATAATCTCCTTCAACAGCAGGGTCCAAAGTATCCCCCTGAACTACCTGCATCATAAAGAGCGGTTGATCATATTGGTCGAAGGGAAAGAGTGGAGCAATACCAGAGAGCAAATCTGCAATGGATATTCCGTCAGCTCGGACCAGTTTATTTGCGATACTTACACCTGGAAAGTTTGAGTCTGCCAGAACGAGTTCGTCACCGTGTCCCATTTCGCAAAGTAGTTTTAGCAGCTCGGGACTGACGAGATGTGAGATTCCAATGAGCATAGTCTTGTTAGTCTCCTGAATTTGCAGTTTCTTATACAAAATGAATCTTCAGCGTAGAACCTTCCTCTGAAATGATTCCTTGAATAGGTTATGTCAAAGCGTTAGCCGGGTATGTTGGCATCACCTGCTCCAGACAAATTGCAAAGACTACTCCCGATTCATGTACGCACCTCGCTGAGCATTTCATTCTGATAAGTACGCGGCCTGAGTCGGTATCCCCAGAAGGCATAGAGGGCGACCGCAAGATAGCAGCACAATGGAATCGACATGGCGATAGCCATGCTGTGCGTTGCCTGAAAGAGAAGACCAATCAGCGGCGTGAATACCGCGCCTCCAATGATGGACATCACCAGAATTGAGGCTCCGGACTTGGTGTTGTCGCCCAACCCTTGCAGACCCAAGGCAAAGATAGTGGGGAACATCAGCGACATGAAAAAACTGGTCAGGAAGATCGCCCATAACCCAACCCAACCGGGCAGCAGAATTCCTATCGCAGCCAACACCACATTGATAAGAGCAAAGAAGCCCATAAGACGATCAGCGGGAATGATGCGCATAAGTTGGCTTGAGGTAAAACGGCCCACACCAAAGCCAACCAACGTTCCGGTGAGAAAGTAGCCCGCGATCTTCTCCGGCTGATGGGTGTAGTCCTGCGTGTATTGGATGAAGTAGCTCCAGGTGCCCACCTGTGCGCCGACATAACAGAACTGCGCAAGCACCGCAAACATGAAGTGGGGATATTGAAGCAGTTGTCGATAGCTGCCGCGCGGCGATACATCAACACTGGATTGCTCTTCAGCCACTGCGGGGAAATGGGTGCGCGCAATCAACAGCGCCCATAATAATACCAAAACACCCAACACAAGATAAGGAGCGATGATACGCATCGTCTCATGCTGCAGATAGGCGTCATATGTGCCAACGGCTCGCATGTGCGCAATATCTGCGGGTGTAAGTTCTATCCCTGAGAAGATAAAGAAGGTGCCGATCAGAACGCCGCTGATGGCGCCCAGTGGATTGAAGGCCTGCGAAAAGTTGAGGCGGCGCACTGCGCTTTCTGGATCGCCCATCTGCGCGATGAGCGGATTGGCACCCGTCTCGAGAAAACCAAGCCCGCTGGCGATGACAAAGAGAGCCAGCAGAAAGACGGAATAACTTCGCGCCAACGCCGCTGGTAAAAAGAGAAAGGTGCCTACGCTATAAAGCAGCAGCCCGGTCAATAGACCGAATTTATATCCGCGTCGCCGCATTACCATCGCGGCAGGCACCGAAAAGAGAAAGTACCCGGTATAGAACGCCGATTGAACCAGACCCGCCTGCAGACGGGTGATCTCAAATGATTTCATGAACTGACGAATGAGAACATCGTTCAGGTTGTTGGGGATTCCCCAGAGAAAAAACAGACCGGTGACAAGCAGAAACGCAGTCATTCCCTGCGCGGGAAACAAGGGCGCGTGAGGGTCGCGCCCACTATTGCCTGCTGGTAATGAAGCAAGCGCCATTGGACTACTCCTTCCCTGCACAGACGGCCCCCGGATCTGGATAGCCAGCCCCTGGGCAAACAGCCACTTTACCGCAGCGTCCCGAGGCCATTAGCAAGTATGCCTCTGCGGCCTGATCAAGCGCAAAGCGATCGGTGATGATTTTGTCTGGATGCAGGTTCCAGCGCACCAGACGCTCGACAAGTTCTTCCATCAACCAGATCGACGTCACCCATGAGCCATAGATAGTTTTCTGGTCGTGAATGATATCGGGCGAAGGATTAATGGTGACCGTTCCACCTTCGCCGATCATCACCATCCTGCCCCACTTACGCGTAGCGCGAATGGCTGTGGCGCGGGCCTGATCGTTTGCCGAACAATCGACGGCGCGCTCCACGCCTTGCCCGTTAGTGAGGTCAAGAACCTGAGCGACATTGTTGCCGCTCGAAGCTAAGACAGTGTCGCATAGCCCTAGCTTCAACGCCAGTTCCATGCGCTCCTGGCTGATGTCAATGCCAATGATGTGATTTGCGCCCAGCTTGCGACATAGGGCACCGGCAGCCAGTCCCACAGGGCCGAGACCAGTAATCAACACATCGTGATTGCCATTGATGCCGATCTTCTCCAGGCCCTCATAGACCGTGCCGAAGCCGCACGCCACCTGCGCGCCATCTGCATAAGTCAGCGATTCAGGAAGCAGAATGAGATCCTTCTCTTCGGCAATCATGTACTCTGCCATGCCGCCGTCGCGTTGCCAGCCATAGGCGCGACGAAAAGTGCTATTGGTGCACGAGATCATGTAACCACGACGGCAGTCGTTGCAGATGCCACAGCCCGAGATGTGATAGACAATCACACGATCGCCCGCCTTGAAGCGGCGACAGCCAGGGCCAGCTTCAACGATTTGCCCGGCAGGCTCGTGGCCGGCGATTACATCCTGATAGCCCTCTGGCCCTTTGCCCAAATGCTCATGATAGATGCAACGGATGTCCGATCCGCAGATTGTCGAGGCCTTCACCTGCAACAACACCTCGCCATGACCCGGCGTGGGAACCACAACGGTACGCATCTCGACGGTACTGTTGCCGGGCAGATAGGCTGCTAACATCGTTCTACTCATGACTGAGATCTCTCCATATATCGTTCATTGATTTTTGCGATATGGGTTATGCCGGAGTAATGACGCCATTCACGTCCCACAGATCTTTCCAACTCTGATTATCCTTCCACAGAAATACCTGTCCCTTGATAAGCCGGCAGTTACGATCAATTGTGGTAATCGCCTTCATTTCCTCTTCGCTCAGAGGCTCGCTCACCGCGGCGCGCAAGTTAGCTAGATAGTTGGAGCGCGTTGTGGAGAACGGAATTGGCGTCTGTCCGCGCTGAACTGCCCAGCGAACACAGATCACCGCTGGATGCACCCCGCGTTTGGCGGCAATGGCACGGATCACTGGATCTTCCGTAGGCGAGGTATCTTCTTGCGTGCGGTCGCGTTCGGGACGCGCCGGAGAGCCGATTGGCGAATAGCCGATGGGCTCGATGCCGCGCTCTTTAAGATAGGAGAAAAACTCTGGCTGCTGGAAGTGAGGATGCAGTTCCATTTCGTTCAAAGCGGGTCGAATGCGAGCATCGCGCAGCAGCAGTTTCATCTTGGGGATAGTCATGTTCGAGGTGCCGATGTGCCGCACCAGACCGCGGTCGACTAACTCCTCCATCTGCCGCCAGGTACGCATGTAGTTCTCGTGGATGTAAGGCACCGCATGGGGATTGCGTGCGCTCACATCGCAACCCGGCGGATGATGGTTTGGAAAGGGCCAGTGAATCAGGAAGAGATCCAAATACTCCAAGCGCAGATTGGCGAGCGAGCGCTGGCAGGATCCGATGACGTCGTCGTGACAGTTGTTCCAGACCTTCGAGGTGACCCAGAGTTCCTCGCGATGGAAGCCTTGGGCAAAGAGCGCCGCAAAGCTCTGGCCGATCTCAGCCTCATTGCCATAGACCGAGGCACAATCGATGTGCCGGTACCCGGTGAGAATCGCTTCGTAGACCGTCGCAGCGACCTTCTGGGAAGAAACATGATCGGAGCCGAAGGTGCCTAAGCCGATAGCCGGCATACGGGCACCGCTGGCTAGCTTGCGCTGCGGCACCGAGGCCGGATCGACCTCATCGGCGGCAGAATGAAGGTCTAAATGAGGTGTTTCCATCACCACTCCTAGCCTAAAGTTATCGTTAACTAGAACGGTTGTCAGACTAAGGCACAATGCGACGATTTGTCAAATTAAATAAGGTCAACTTGAATTCGGACGAGATATTCCTGTGATAGTTAACGTTTAAGTATTAGAATAACCGGCAGGTTGAGGCTCTGCTGACTGCTCGCTGCCGCATGCGGGGGGACACCAGGTTTATGCCCGTCCGTCTGAAAGACATTGCCAACGATCTCGGGCTCTCGGTGGTCACCGTCTCCAAGGTTTTGCGCGGTCATCCTGACATCGGCGAAAAGACCCGCAACCGGGTGCTCAAGCGGATGACGGAGATGAACTACCAGCCAAACCTGGCGGCGCGCGCGCTGATCACCGGACAGACATGGACGATGGGTATCGTTGTTCCAGACCTGCTGCACCCGTTTTTTGCCAGCGTCGCGCAGTCGCTCTCACACGAGATTCGGTCGAAGGAATACAGCCTGCTGATCTCATCCTCGGATGAAGATGCTGAGTTGGAGAAGCACGAGATCGAGCATCTGCTGGCGCGTCGTGTCGCTTGTTTGTTAATCGCCTCATCGCAGTGGAGTGTGGAAAGTTTTCGCAGCATTGAGTTACAGAAGACGCCTTAACCGCCCGGATGGCATCTTCTGCTTCAACGATCCATCGGCGCTGGGAGCAATGCGCGCCATTCTGGAGGCAGGTTTGCGCATTCCGGAAGAGATCGCCGTGGTGGGCTGCGGTAATCTCTCCTATTCGAATTTTCTGCGCGTGCCGCTCTCGTCCGTTGATCAAGGCAGTGAAATGATCGGCAAACAGGCCGCGCAGATGGCGCTAAAGCTTGTTGACGAAAAAGGCGCGCGTTGTCCGTTGAATAAGCTGATCAACCTTCGGCTGATCAGCAGAGCCTCTAGCAGTAGAAACTCGCAAGCATACCCACCATGCGGAGCACTGACAAACGGGCAACCGGCAGCTAGGTGAAGACTCTGTCACTCCGGCGCTGTAAACGACATGCATGGCCAACTGGTCGGGTATGAGGTGTTGGAGCCTTAGAAGATGTACTTCAACGAAAACTCTCCAAGACGGCTGTTAGTACCTGTAGCCGTACCCCCTATGGATCCGAATAAGGTGCTGGTGACGGCGACTTGCGGATCGGCGAGTTGAGGATGGTTGAACACGTTGAAGTATTCGGCTCTGAACTCAAAGTACGACTTGAAATCGCCAAAAGCCCGGAGAGGAAAGTCGCGGAACGCATCGACATCCAAATCTGTTCCGGCTGGTCCCTGGACATTGGCCTTTTGAGAGTTGCCGAAACCGAGGGTACTGTAGCCGGGGCCTTGGACACCCACATAGCTATTTTTGGAGGACGGCGCAGTGGTCCAGATCGTCGGCGCTACCGCCGCGGCGGGATTGATCCAAGATCTGCAATATTGTTGCCCGAGGCAGTTGGAGGCAGCGGCACGCTTCCCGTTGAGTGTCGCGCCTGTCAACAGCGCACGGTCCTGGAGAAGACCGGTGCCGGAAGTATCGCCCCTGTCGACAAGCGTGAGCATATCTCCAGAATGGCGCTCAAACACTCCGCTGGCGCGCCAGCCGTTGACGACGTACCTGAGCGCAGCATTGCCCTGTTGCAATTTGGGAAGGGCGTAGTCATAGGTTCCCGTGAGATGGAGTTTGTGGTTGAAGTCGGAAGGTCCGAAGTCCAGGGCCTTTGGATTTTCAAAGTTGATCGTTGCAGCGCCTGAGGGAAGCGACATACCGGCCGGGTATTCCGGATAGACATACGATTCGCCGGGGTTCAAGTCCTCGATGTTAGTTTCCTGGACTTGATTTGGTAGATCGTCGAGCGCCTTGGACCAGGTGAAGTTGAGCTTGAACGAGAGGCCGTGAGAAATTCTCTGGTCGACAGTAGCCTGGAACGAGTTGTAGTTTCCGGCTGCCGTCGGTTGCCATTCGAGCATATTGCTGAAGGGGGCCTGGCCACTGGCGCAGCCGGGGGCGAGCCCGGTCACAGTCGCAGAGCTCGATATGCAAGGACCGATATTCGGAGGACCGTTGTAGGGGTATCTCTGAGTGTCGCTGAGGCCGGCAGCTAGGTAGGCTGTGCTGGGCGTGCCGCCGCTGATGGATGCCTCTTGGAAGCTGACCGCTGGATTGATCTGCTCGGAAACAAGATTATGCCGGGAGATGGAACCGACATAAGCAAGCCTCATCGAGGTGTTGGTAAGCAACTGGTGCTCGACGATCAGGTTGAAATCGCCGATCGAAGGCACATGGAAATTGCCGGTTGGATCGAACTCGTAAAGCGTAATTTGCTTGGGCCAGGCCGAGGCGGACGGTAGCGGGAGGGTGAATGGAAACGGATTGTTGATTGGACCCGCCGTAGCACCGCCGGATGCGGCTGAGCCAGTGTTCGCCGTGAGGCCCGTGCCATACGGATTGCTGAATGGACCGCCGGGGTTGATGCCGCCCGGATAGGCCGGCTGGACGGTAAAGGTGTATGGGGCCTGCGCGCCCTGGTTGAGGTTTTGCCATGCGCTCAGGCGCGTCTGGTAGAAGAGGCCGGCGCCAGCGCGCACCACGGTCTTGCCATTGCCAGATACATCGTAGGCAAATCCAACGCGAGGCATCCACTTTGCCCACTCGTCTTTCAAGCCGTATTTCGCCACGCCTGCATCGCCAGAGACCGCCATGCCTATAGGCAGGTTGGGAAACATTGTTGATGCTATCCCGCCGGTGTAGTTGGAGGGAAGAAATTCAGGATTTTGACCACCGGCGATTTGGTTCTCCCATGGGACAAAGGACTCCCAGCGCAAACCGTAATTCAAGGTGAGTTTCTGGTTCACTTTCCAGTTGTCCTGGATATAGAGGCCGGGAAAATGGTTCCGGTTGGCTATAAACTCGGCAGCTCCCTGGGTGAAGTTCGACATAGCGCCTACCTCGAAGGCGGCAAGGCCACCACTCGAGCTGCTAGTGGGTCCGTAGTAATTCGGGCCGGGAGTCGTTGTGCTACCGAAGCTGAATTCTCCGGGGGTATTGCCGAGAGTGACGAGGTCGAACTTGCTCAGCTCAATGTGCCCGCCGAAACCGATATCGTGCGCACCTTTGATCCAGTGGACGTCGTCATTGAAGGTGTAGTTGTTACGCAGCCAATCCGCATAGGCTTTTCCCGTAGTATCTGTGAAACCGGATATGTTCACTTGATTGATCACGCAGTTTTCTGGGGGCTGGTAGACGCCGGTCACCCCGAATGCGGTAATGCAGGGCGATCCTGAGACGCCGCCGCGAAGAGAGATCTCACGCTGATAGTTGACTACAAGGTTATTCAATATATTTCCGGTGAAGGTATGCGTCTCGGCGAGCAGCGCACTGGAGTATGCGACGCTCGTGAAAATCGTATAATTCAGCAGACTAGTTGGGGTGTAAACGCCGGGCTCGGTCCAATTGTCATGGAAGAAGTCACCGAAGAGGTGGTCTTTGTCGCCGAACTGGTGGTCCACGCGGCCAAAGAATTCTTGAAACGTCTGAATGTTAGGCACGAGGTAAGAAAAACCAGTCACTGAAACCAACCCGATAGACGGCGCCCCCGTGGGCGTCAGTGTGGGATGGGGCATGTCTTGCAGGAAAGCCTTCGAAGCCTGATCCCAGCGGCTTAACGGTATCTCGTTGTTCAGAAAGGGAACAGGACACAGGGGGGTTGAAGCGCTGATACTGCACTCCCCGGTGCTGGTCGAGCTCAAATCGAAGGGATCATAGATCTGCTGGCTCGGGGTATTGCAGAGTCCGTTTGTAAAGCCGCCGGGTGAGCCGGGGGAAGTCGACGTAGCGGCAATACCGGAACACGCGGCGCTGAAGTCGCCGTAAATACCATAACCGGCATCTGCGGAATCGAGCCCCTCTTCTGCGGCGGTTGGAACCGTGGCCTTGCCTGCATTGGAAGCCTGGTGAATTTGCGTATATTGATATCCGAAGAAGAACTGAGTGCTCTTCCCTTGGGATATTTTGGGGATCAGGACGGGGCCCCCTATGGTGCCACCGAACTGGTGGCGATGCAGTGTATCCGCTGTGGAGTTCCAGGCCTTGGCGTCGAAGTAGCCGTTGCGAATGAACTCGAAGGCATCGCCATGGAACTTTTCGGCGCCGGATTTGGTCACGATATTGACGACCGCACCGGCAGCTTGGCCGTACATGGCGCTATAGCTGCTGGTCTGGACGCTGAATTCCTGCAGGTCGTCCGGCATGGGAAAGGGCGCGCCGATGTTCGTCATCTCATCCAGGTTGTTGCCGCCGTTGAGAAGATATGTCGACTGGCTGTTTTGCGCTCCGTTGGAGGTAAAATCCCCCTGACCTGCAAATGTCTTTCCGGCGCCCTGATCGAGACCGTTGGCTGGCGCTACAACTACGCCGGCAACCTGCGTCTCCAGGGCTGCGGCATTTCTCCCGTTCAACGGGAGATCGACTATTTCGCGGCCGCCGATAACCTGGGACAAGGTTCCATTGGTGGTGTCCAGTTGCGGCGGAGCGCCGGTAACCGTCACGGTCTCTGTGGACGCACCGGTCTTCAAGTTGATCAGAACCGTCTGCGCTTGATCGGCCTGCAGCAGGATGTTTTCTTGGTTATATGTCTCAAAACCGTGCGCCGTAACCCTTAGCGAATAGGTTGAAGGCAGCAGTGCAGGAAAAACGTACGAACCATCTTTCCCCGATTTCGTCGTGAGCTCGTTTCCGGTAGTAGTTTGTGTCACCGTAACAGTCGCGCCCTGTAAAATGGCACCCGTTGAATCGGAAACAGTTCCAACGATGGATGCGTATCCTTGGGCGTGAAGGCATGCCGCAGAACAAGTAATGAACACGATTACACTGATCGGGGCAAGATTCCAGATGTGAATTGATTTGCCTATTGGCCTCATGGGGTGACAAGATTAAGAATATTCCGGAACGTTTGTCAAGTTAAATCTTGTGGTTCTCACTAACTCATGCATTGTGAAGTATTTCGAGAGAGCTGCTCCGGCTCCGTCTCGACTGACCGCCTTTTGGGGCGTTCTTGACCGCATATTGATTGTCGGCCTACCGGTAAGAAGAGGCGATCTTCGCGAAGCGAAATGGATGATACATAATATCCTCACATTCCTGAGACGCCTGATAGCCGTCTTTTTACATGAAGGAGAAGAATTGAATTTGCCCGGGGACCTAGACTGGCCTTCACTGTTAACGTCGATCTGCGCAAGAACCAGTACCGTCTGTCTATTTCGAATCGGAAACTATTTCACTATGGGAGTAGATCGGCGTCTGCCGTCATGCCAGCAAACAAAGGCCGTGCAGTTGAGAACAAGGTCGAGCGCAAGTTTACAATCCAAAATGACTCGAGTTACTTTTGTTCCGGCTGGATTGGAGACTGAGAGATGAAGCAGAGATCTAGCATTGGTAATGCGTTACTTTTAGCAGCGATACTTTTCAGCTTGACTGGCATTGCGCTGGCCCAGACAGAAGAGTACTTCAACAACTGGCCAAAGGGTGCCTCGCCCCAGGAGGTGGGCAAACATCTCGCCGAGCACTTCGTCGGTAGTCCGCACCAATACACGGCGACCATTCACTATTCCGAAGCTGCTGCCTGGTACGGCGCCTTGACATTCGCCAATCTGACCCACGACGACGCACTGCGAACGGAGTTAATTCGGAAGTTTGAACCGTTGATGCCGGGGGGAGCTGAGGCGGCGCGTATTCCGCAGCGTCACCATGTGGACGATTCGATCTTCGGCATCATTCCCCTCGAAATCGGCATCCAGACAAAGGATCCAAAGTACCTGACCGAGGGTAAGCGATGGGCGGATCGCCAGTGGGAAAACCCGCGGCCCGATGGTCTGTCTGCCGAGACCCGCTTCTGAATTGATGACATGTATATGCTGACCATCTTGCAATTGGAAGCCTACCGCGCTACGCGAGACCGCACCTATCTGGACCGCGATGCCAACGAGATGGTCGCCTATCTAGACAAACTCCAGCAGCCCAACGGCCTCTTCTATCACGCGGAGGATGTGCCCTTCTTCTGGGGTCGAGGCGACGGATGGTTTGCAGCAGGCATGGCGGAGATTTTGCGCGACCTGCCGCAGGATCACCCCCAACGAGCCCGGATTTTAGCCGGCTACCGGAAGATGATGGCATCTCTCCTGCGTTACCAAGGTAAGGACGGCATGTGGCGACAATTGATCGATCACGACGAGGCGTGGCCCGAGAGTTCCAGTTCCGCTATGTTTACCTTCGCCTTGATCACCGGTGTGAAGGAGGGGTGGCTCGATGGTGCGACTTACGGACCGGCGGCACGCAAGAGATGGCTCGCAGTGATCGGATACGTTGAACGTATGCATTCGGGCAACCGCATGGTTGACGGCTGCGGCGAGTCGGGGATAAGTTACTTTGCCAAGTTGTCGGCGTAGGCTGTGGGCGTGAGGCTGGCCAACTCGCGGATGGAGCGA
>Ga0187847_10000428_pt1 | contig 47788 bp, 33 predicted proteins | sample June2016WEW_4_10_FD_132458 | JGI IMG/M metagenome (GOLD analysis project Ga0187847, IMG submission 132458) | Peatland microbial communities from SPRUCE experiment site at the Marcell Experimental Forest, Minnesota, USA - June2016WEW_4_10 | ecosystem: Environmental > Terrestrial > Soil >...
CCAACAATATGAGTCTCTATAATCCCGGTGGTTTCGGAGAAATCACGACCGCGTTCCCAGGCAGAGTTGTCCAAATCGCTGGAAAGTTCTACTGGTAACCCATTCGTGAACAACTGCTTCAAATTAGTGTTCGTCGTCCTGTTGGCATTGCTGGTCAAGCCCTTACCGGGGCTTGGCCAGCACCCTGCGGCATCCACGCTTGAATCGCTGGTTGCCGTTGCCCAGCAGGCTCAAGCGGCGCAGGACTATGCCGCGGCAGAAAAGGCTTACAAGCAAGCGGTAAGAATCGAGCCGACGATGCCGGAACTATGGGCCAATCTAGGACTGATGCAACAGGAAGTGGGAGACATTGCCTCGGCAATTCCCAGCTTTCAACAGGCCAACCATCTCAACCCTTCTTTGTATGTTCCGAATTTATTCCTTGGCATCGATTCCCTCCGCATAGGCAAGGCCCGGGAAGCAATCCCGTTCCTGACGAAAGCGGAAAAGATTAACAGGACCGATCCCCAGACGCCTCTAGCCCTGGGACGTGCCTACTACGCAGTTGGCAAGTTCACCCCTGCGGCTGAGGAATTTGCGCGCGCACTGGCGCTCGATCCCAAGCTCGGCGCAGCCTGGTTTTCCCTGGGGATTGCGCGGCTGAACCAAGTGGAAATCGATGCTCGCAAAATGTCAGTTGAAGCAAAAGATTCACCATTTGCCGGGGCGCTCTTTGCCGAGTCGCTCGAGAAGCAGGCAAGATTCAACGAGGCCGCAACTCTCTACCGGAGTTTGCTTGATTCACATCCTCAACCCCCATGTCTGCGTTCGGCGTTGGGCGTTGCGCTCCTCAGGCATCGCGATCTGGAGTCTGCTGAAGCCGAATTCGCAGGCGAGCGTGCGGCGCATCCGGAATGCGGCTTGGCGCTTCTTGGTCAGGCGCGCATCGCAATCGATCGCGGATACAATGAGCAGGCAGTCAGCCTGCTCCAGGATTTATGGGGGCGCGATCATGGCTTCTTTGTTTCCAACGCCGCCATCTTGATGGAGGGCTTGCGAAACGATGCAGCGTCAAGCTTCGTCGCCTATCTCTCTCAACAGCCAACGGTCGCCCCGAACGATCTGCGCGACGCCCTCCTCGCAGCCTTCAACGGCAGTGGAGACGTTGTGGACGATCTGCGCGATAACGGTGGTCGTGCCCAGCCGGGCTCGACGTCGGCCGCTATGCCGGTTTCCACTGACCGACGCACCGCCGAGGAGTTTTATGCGGCCGGGGAGTTCGGACAGTGCGCCAATCGGCTCCGTACTGTGATTGCTGCTGGAAACGCCGACAGACTCCGTCTGCTCGCTGCCTGCTCGTTCTTCGCTGGAGACAACGAGGGCGCTTTCAACGCGGCAACTGCACTTGAAGCGTTGCAGCCGCATTCCGCCGAAGCTCTTTACTGGTCGATTCAAGCCAACGAACAGCTCGCGGTCCAATCCCTGGCGCGATTCCAGCAACTGGAATCGGACTCAGCCAAGAGTCATGTCCTTCTCGGTGACATCTACCACCAGCTTGAGAGGCAAGACGATGCGCAGGCGGAATACCAGAAGGCTCTTGCTCTCGAACCCGGCAATCCGGCGGCCATGCTCGGGTCGGCCTCGGCGTACCTGAGCAACAACAACATTGAGAAAGCCAGGGATACTGCGCGCGCGGCGCTTGAGCGCAGTCCGCAGGACCCTGAGCTGAACCTCATCATGGCGGAGACAATGGTGGCTCAAATTCAATACGCGGAGGCTGAACCGTACCTGATGAAAAGCCTCAACGTGAAGCCGCAAATGCTTGGTCATGTGCATGCATTGATCGGAAAAGTCTATGCGGAAACCGGGAGAACCAGCGATGCGATTCGCCAATTGAAGATGGGCGAGTCAAGCGACGAAAACGGTTCCATTCACTACCTGTTGGCGCGGCTCTACCGCCAGGTAGGCGACACCAAAAACGCATCTGCCGCGCTTGAACAGGTCAAGACGATCAAGCAGCAGCGACACGATCGCGTCAAGACCGTCGAGGATCCCGATCTATCCTCGCTTGAGTCTCCACCAGGCTAGGCCTCCATCCCATAGCCAGGTGATGGCTTCGGGGCCTCATTCCAAACACAGCACAGGAATCATTTCATTCCAGGAGCCATCATGCCCTTTTGTCGCTCATCTCGTCGGATGTCCTCTGCTTTCTCGTTTATTTTTTTGTTGTGCTCGTTGTGTCACGCAGCTGTCGGTCAATTCAAACTATCTTCGGCAGGGATAGAACTACTGAGCCGGCAGGCAGGTATGGCATCGTTGCCGAACGGGATTGAGGTGCAGGCCGGGGACGTGCGCCTGAAGGTAGTTGCCTTGCGCGATGACGTCTTGCGCGTGACCTATGCGCACGGAAACGCCTTTCCTGAAGACGCATCCTGGGCAGTTCTTCCCACCTCCCGCCAAAGCTCTGTCCCGGTTTCAATCGATGCAGACGGCGATCACTTTAGATTTCGCACGCACGCGCTGGTTGTCGAAGTAGAGAAGAAGACCCTTAAACTCACGGTGCTCGATCCTGCAGGAAATGTGCTTGAGGAAGATGCGCGACCGATTCGCTTCGACGGCGACGCATTCAGGATCTACAAGACGATGCCGCTCGACGAACACTACTTCGGTCTTGGCGATAAGACCGGTCCGCTCGACCGGCGCAATGAAGCCTTCACGCTCTGGAACACGGATGCTTATCGCTTCCAGGAATCCACCGATCCCATCTATAAGAGCATTCCATACTTTATGACGTTCCGAGCGGGCCACGCGATGGGCATTCTGCTCGACAATACCTGGCGCACAAGTTTTGACTTTGGCAAAGAGTTACCTGACGCCTACTCCTTCGGATCAGTGGCGGGGCCGGTGGACTACTACGTTTTTTACGGACCATCTCCAAAGCAGGTGGTTGAAACCTATACGTGGCTCACCGGAACTCCGCCGCTTCCGCCACTCTGGGCCTTTGGCTTTCAGCAGTCGCGCTATAGTTATATGTCCCAGGCCCGCGTGCTCGAAGTTGCTAATCGCCTGAGAGCCGACTCAATCCCCGCCGATGCCATCTATCTCGACATCGATTTCCAGGAAAAGAATCGGCCCTTTACCGTGAACAAAACAGCATTCCCCGATCTTCCAGGCATGATTGCGCAGCTTCACTCGGAAGACTTTCATGTGGTAGCAATCACCGATCTGCACATTGCCAATTTGCCCGGACAAGACTATGAGCCCTACGAAACTGGTATCGCAGGGGACCACTTCGTGAAGAACCCTGACGGATCTGTCTACACAGGCCGCGTGTGGCCCGGTCCGAGTGTGTTCCCAGACTTCACTCGCCAGCAGACACGCGCCTGGTGGGGAACGCTCTATCGCGGTCTGCAGCACGCCGGTGTGGAGGGGTTCTGGAATGATATGAATGAGCCGTCTATCTTCGACGCGCCCACGCACACAATGCCAGAGAATGTCGTGCACCGCATCGACGAACCTGGATTTGCATCGCGCGCCGCAACCCATGCCGAGATTCACGATGTTTACGGCATGGAGAATTCGCGCGCAACGTTCGATGGCTTGAAAGTACTCGATCCTGATGCACGTCCATTCGTTCTCACCAGGGCTACTTACGCCGGGGGGCAGCGATACGCAGCCACGTGGACCGGAGACAACAGCAGTAGTTGGAGTCATCTCCGCTTTACGACGCCGATGCTCGAGAATCTCGGACTAAGCGGCTTCGCATTCAGCGGCGCCGATGTCGGCGGCTATGCAGGAACTCCAACACCAGAGCTGTTGACCAAATGGCTTGAAGTCGCTGCTTTTCAGCCCATCGATCGTGATCACGCTGAGAAGGGAAAGGCGGACCAGGAACCATGGGTCGGAGGTCCGGAGCAAGAAGCCATACGCCGGCATTTTATCGAGACGCGTTATCAGCTGATGCCCTATCTCTACACGTTGGCGGATGAGGCGTCGCGAACTGGACTTCCTTTGGTGCGGCCTTTGTTTCTTGAATTTCCCAAAGCCGCACCCGATGGTCATCCAATCGATACCGACCTCGCGGCTGCGGGCGAATTCATGCTGGGCCCTGATTTGCTGATTGCACCTTCGCCGTATCCTGACGAGCAAGATTCTTACTTAGTCGAGTTTCCTTCCTCAGGTTGGTACGATTTTTGGACGGGCGAAAAAATCCCCTTGCCTGTAACCGCGACCGCAGCCATTCCAGATCCCCTCGCTGTTCCCGACAGAGACGGGCAATTCTCAGTGCGCGTCACTCCGGAACTGTCTCAGCTTCCAGTCTTTGTTCGTGGCGGTTCAATCTTGCCTATTTCCCCGGTAGTTCAAAGCTCAGGTGAGACGCCGCGAGGCCCGCTAACTCTTCGCGTATATCCCGGAGACGGATGCTCGGGTGAGCTCTATCAGGATGATGGAAAGACCTATGCATTTCAACGTGGAGTGTATCTTCGGATGAAGTTCAGTTGTAACAAAACGACCGAAGGGATGCGTATCGACATCAGTTCTCATGAGGGATCCTATCCCGCATGGTGGAAGGAAATGCATGTCGAGATATTTGGTCTTACGCCGAAACAAAGCGACCTCTACGCAAATGGGAAGAGGATTTCAGGAGCGATGGACGAGAGTCCTGAGAGTATCGGCTTCACGGTCGAGGATGATGGCAAAGGTGAAGTCATTGAGATCAAATAGCACTGGCCTGGAGCACTTACGGTAAAGAACCCTCCCCACTGGCTCGAGTGTAACTAATTGACTCGCAGAGGAATGAAATCCGGTGTGCGGAAATGCCTTGAGTAGGTTCGCCTTTACCGTTAAGTCTTACCGTAAGGACCTTGCCGACTGTTCACTTCCCGACGTTCAATCCGTTCGCACGTCCGAGGTGCAGATCTCCATATCGGAAAATTCAATCCCGAGGTGCCGCCCATGTCCTCCCCCGCATCAGCTCTTCGAAATACTCGTGTGTCCACGCATCCACCCCTCGCGCCACCACTCCGGTCGTTCTTTTTTCCCGGGATGACTTTCGGACAGAAGACGAGTCTTGTAGGCATCATTCCGGCAGTCGATCGAAGACTGCGAATTCTCACCAGCGTCACGGCCATGAGCCTAGTTCTCATGCTCACAGCACTTCTTGGTGTTCATCCGATTGCGTATGGTCAGGCAGGCGCTCCCGTACCGTTTACAGAATTCAACGCCGCGACCAGCCCCGGGGTACAAACCAACGGAACGGTTATCGGCCCCAACTACTACTTCGGCACCCTGGCATCAGAAGCGACCGGACGACAGGCAGTCGTGCTCAGCGGTCAAGGGAAATACATCCAGTTCACGCTGACGGCTCCGGCTAACGCCGTCACCATTCACTATGCGATCCCCGACGCTCCGGCCGGGAATGGTATTACCGAACCTCTCAGTCTTTACACGAACGGCACGCTTGCCACGTCATTGACGCTGACGTCGGCATACAGCTGGCTGTATGGTGCATATACGTTCAGCAAGAGCCCGAGCCTGGGAATGCCTGGCGATTTGGCGCCGCACGACTTCTACAACGACGTACGCTATATGTTCTCCTCGACGCTACCCATAGGCACTGTCGTTAAGCTGCAGGTCGATGCAGGAGACAACTCACCCTGGTACATCATCAACACCGCCGACTTCGAGGTGGCGCCGGCGGCTATCGCCCAGCCATCTGGCTCGATCAACGCGGTCACCTCATTTGGCGCCGACAACACCGGGGTCAAGGACTCCACCACGGCTCTGCAGAGTGCGATCAATGCGGCTGAAAACGCGACGACGCCCGGAACGGTTTATCTTCCGGCGGGGACTTATACCATCAGCAACCCACTCAGCGTGAACAACGTCAATGTTGAAGGAGCCGGCGAGTGGTATACGGTGATCACTGGAAGCCACGTCGAGTTCGCCGGCAATATTTCGCCCGCCAGCACCAACGTGACCGTTTCCAACCTGGCCATCTTCGGTAACGTTGCTGTACGCAACGACAGCGACGGCACGGTAAACGGCTTCAATGGCGGCTTCAGCAACTCGACGATTTCGAACGTTTGGATCCAGAACACAAAGGTTGGCGCGTGGATCGTGGGTCCGGCAACCAACCTCACCTTCAACAACATGCGCATCATGGATCTGAAGGCGGACGGAATCAACTTCAATGCCGCCAATGGGGCCATCTCAGCTGCCACGGTTGAGAACTCGTTCTTCTTCAACACACAAGACGATGGCGTGGCGATGTGGGCCGAAAATGCGGCTGACACAAACATCACGGTTAACCAGAACACGATTCTCTCTCCTGGATTGGCAAACAACATCGCCGTCTATGGCGCGGGCCAGGGAGACGAGATCACAAACAACCTGCTGGAAGACCCGGTCACCCGAGGCAGTTGCTTTCAGACCAGTCAGGGGGTATTCAGCAGCGTAGCCTCCTCGGGACCTGTCACCATTCAGAACAACCTGATGCAACGGTGCGGGGTATACGATCCCGGATTCTTCTTTGGGACCGGCGCCGTTCGGTTCTGGCCCTCTAGTTCGGCCTTAACGGGGCCATTCAACCTCTCCGGCAACACCATAGAGAACAGCGCATATGCGGCGTACCAGTTCCTTGGGCCGAGTGAAAACCCGACTGTCACCGTCGACGGCGACACGGTGACCAATGTTGGAACCTTTGTTGTCCACGCGCAGGGCCCTGGAACGGCCACCTTCACCGACGTGACAGCAAGCGGCGTAACGGACGGAGGTTTTCTAAACCTGGGCGGTGACTCAGGTTTCACGGTGACCACCAGTGGCGATACCGGCTGGTCGGCGTCCCCCGCCGCGACAGCGATTCCGCCTGGCAACCCGCTCTGGGTCTATCCGGACATCGTCACCTTCCAGACCACCGAAGGCACGCCGCTCACCGAGCAGATCGCGGTCATCAATGCGGCTTATCAGACAACGACGATCGGCGCCATCTCCACCAGCAGCGGGTTCACGCAGACCAACAACTGCGGAACTTCGCTTGCGGCGGCAGAATATGGCGGCGCAAGCGAGCCGGGTTATTGCATCATCACCGTAACATTCAATGGAGGGGGATCGGGAATCACTCCAGGCACGCTGACCATCCCCAACAGCGCCGGCAATACGGTAAACGTGATGCTGGTTGGCAGCACGGGCGGAAACACGCAGATTACACCTCCGCAAGTGACTCCGACCAGCCTCTCCTTCGGGTATCTGCTGGTTGGTCAGAGTGCTTCAGCGCAAACCGTCAAGCTGACCAATCCAGCCGGCTCCGCCGCACTCTCAATCAGCTCGATTGAAACAAGCACCGGCTTCTCGCAAACCGATAGCTGCGGCAGTGTTCTTGCCGGTGGCGCTTCGTGCACCATCTCCGTGACGTTCACTCCGACAGCGGCTGGAACGTTTTCCGGAAGCCTGGCAATCACCACCAGCGCGAGTAGCACTCCGCTCGGAGTATCGCTATCCGGCACCGCGTACACATCGACAACGAATTTGGCCCTCGGCTCAACAGCAACCGCCAGCAGCAACGCATCGGGCTATCCGGCGTCCAACGCCAACGATGGCAACACAAGCACCTATTGGGAGAGTCTCGATGGCGCGGGATATCCCCAGACGCTCACTCTCAACTTCGGACAGGTATTGCCTCTTGGTTCGGTAACGCTAACTCTGCCTCCTTTGTCCGACTGGACCACTCGCACCGAGACACTCTCCGTGCTGGGATCTGTCAACGGCACGACGTTCACGACGCTTGTTCCGTCGGCAAACTATACCTTCAATCCCTCGACCACGCCTTCAAACACGGCTAGCTTCAATCTGCCCGTGGGTACCAGCGAGCAGTATCTGGAACTGTCCTTCACCGCCAATACGGGATGGACGGCTGCGCAGATCTCCGAGTTTGAGGTCTTCCCTGGAACAACAAGCTGCACGGCGAGCGCTCCATCGGCTCCGACGGGCCTTACCGCGACGGCAGCCTCTTCGAGCTCGATCAACCTGAGCTGGAACGCGTCATCAACCAGCGGTGTCACCTACTCAGTGTTCCGTTCGACAACCAGCGGGTTCACCCCCTCTTCATCGAACCAGGTTTCCAGTGGACTGTCGGACACCACTTACGCCGACACGGGCCTTGCCGCCTCCACCACGTACTACTACATTGTGGAAGCGGTGAACTGCGCGGGCACGGCCGCCTCCAACCAGGCTTCGGCAACAACAACCGCGCCGACTTCGGCCACGCTTACGGCTACACCCAACTCGCTTGCCTTCGGCTCAGTGTCGACGGGATCGTCCTCCGCGGCGCAGACCGTCACCGTGCAAAACGCTGGCAGCTCAACCGCGACGATTTCATCGATCACCGCGGGAACCGGCTTTACCGAAACCAATACCTGCGGAAGCAGTCTGGCCGCGGGCGCTTCATGCACGGTTTCGGTTATCTTCACTCCCACCTCGGCAAGCAGCTATTCAGCAAGCCTGACCGTCAATAGCAATGCCACTGATGCTTCGCTGACCGTACCCCTGACCGGCACGGGCGTCTCCTCGACAACCAACCTTGCGTTGAGCGCCACCGCAACCGCCAGCAGCAACGCATCGGGCTATCCTGCCTCCAACGCCAACGATGGCAACACGAGCACGTATTGGGAGAGCCTGGATGGAGCGGGATATCCCCAGACCCTCACGCTGAACTTCGGGAAGGTGGAGTCTCTGGGATCTGTAACGCTCACTCTGCCCCCGTTGGCAGCCTGGTCCACCCGCACTGAAACACTCTCCGTTTTGGGATCGAATAATGGCAGCAGCTGGACGACGGTTGTTCCTTCTGCCGGCTATACCTTTAACCCCTCAACCACGCCATCGAACACTGTCAGCTTCAATTTGCCGGCGGGAACCAACTACCAATATCTGCAACTATCCTTCACCGCCAATACGGGGTGGAGCGCGGCTCAGATATCTGAGTTCGAGGTCTTCTCTGGAACAGCCGGCAGCGGCGAGGCTCCGTACGGCGGCACTCCTGCCGCTGTCCCCGGCACTGTTCTGGCTGAGAATTACGACACCGGCGGCCAGGGAGTTGCCTACAACGTCACGTCAGTCAATGGGACGGATAACAGCTATCGTTCCGACGGCGTCGATCTGGAGACAGCGTCCTCCCCTGCAACCGGAAACGATCTAGGCTGGACGGCGACAGGCCAGTGGTTCAAATATACCGTGGACGTGGCTACAGCCGGGACCTACACAGTCAGCTTCCTGGTTGCTTCTCCGAACGGTGTGACCGATGGGTTCCACATTTCCAACTCCTTGGGAACGAATCTCAGTGGGTCCGTCAACGTTACCAACACCGGCGGCTGGCAAGCCTGGACGACAGTGACGGCTACTGTCACGCTTCCGGCGGGCGTCCAGACCCTCACTTTCAACCAGGACAACGTAGGGTGGAATATCGACTACGTTACGTTCACATTGCAATAAAGCAATTCTGCGAACTCCACTACTGAGTTGCGCGGAGCATTGAGCGCCGGGGATCAGGCAGAGGAAGACACAATCGGCAAACTCATTGTCGAAGCTGATTGTTCTCTCTGCCTGAACCCGTATAGACGGCGGCAAGACGTTCCGCGCGACGCTATAGGAGGTGCTGAGCATGTTCCGGTATCAGTCGATTTTTCAACGCGAGCGAGTACGAACCGGTTCTGCACTTTGATACGCTTTTCGAGTCAACTGAGATTCTGCTTTAGGGCGCATGCGTATCACTTTCGTATATCAACAGCCTTTATCGATGCCCACTCATATTAAATTAAGTCCTTTATTATGAGTGGTGAGCTCGCTGGGGCTCGAACCCAGGACCCACGCCTTAAAAGGGCGTTGCTCTACCAACTGAGCTACGAGCTCGCATCTATTTCAACTTATTTAGATTCAATAAATTGAAGGTTACCTGGTTTTGAAGTCTTCGCGGCTTTTTGTTGGTAGCCACTTTGTATCGAAACCGACCCCGGACTAACCAGAGTCTCAACGGTGTACCGGGCGATCATCGCGATCGTCTTGTATCCCATCAGTTCCTGCACTGTTTTTAAGTCTACCCCAGCCATCACCAGACTGCTAGCGAAGTATGCCGGAGGGCATGGTTCTTCGGCCGCAATCTTTCGGGGGTGCGAGGCGAGGTTTCCGAAGAGGAGATCGCGGCGGAAACGCAGGAGCCCCAAGGGCAAATCCAAAAAGCGCGGAACAAGCGTGGCTTGGCTCCATTTCCCATCGGAATCCGCTGCTCGGCATTGGCGATTCAACCGCTTGATTTCGCGCCTATCAGGTCCATCTATACCAATAGGAAATTAGTTGCCTGATTGACTTGCGGAGATGTATAAATTGGTGCGCGCTGGTTTGTGGCGATGTAGGCATTGAATGAGTCGGGATCATCGTTTCGATCCCCAATCCAAGGAGTGTGCCGATTCCTATGCATCGAAATATTCTCCTTTCTGCGGTTCTTTGTACTGTCCTGGCACAGGCTGGACTGGGTCAGGAACTGCCGGTTGCGTGGGTAGACAAGGATACCGGGCACCGCGTGATTCGGCTGACGAATGAGCCTGGATCTTCAGGATTCTATTTCAATGTGAACGCTTTTACGCCGGATGGTAAGCAGATGGTGTATACGGCGCCGGATGGCATACACGCACTGGACCTTGCGACCCTGAAGGCGCGACTGGTGGTGCCGAACCCACCACGTCCGGCAGATGCGCGCTCCGATCCTCGCCCCAATTTCCGGTTCGGCGTACACGCCATTGTGGTAGGAAGAAAGACTAACTCGGTTTTCTTTACGAAGTTTGATCCAGATTCCAAGCTGAACACCATTTACAAAGCCGATGTTTATACGGGCGAAGTTACAAAACTGGTTGAGCTTCCTCCGCGCGCCAGTGTTGCCACGATCAATGCCGACGAGACGCTAGGGGTGGGGACCTACGACGAGAATGAGACTCCGCCGGATCAGGAGTATGGGCGGAATCGATCGGCGCCTGCAGCTACCGCTCCAGGTTCAGCGCCCGCGGCACAGGCAGGGAACCTTGTTCAACCCCAGGGCAAAGGGGAGATGATGGAGCGGCGCCTGGCTGCGCGGATCCCTGTCGTGCTTTATTCGATCAACTTGACGACGGGTAAGGTGACGACGCTGCTGCATTCCACCGACTGGATCGGGCATATGCTGTTTTCGCCTGTCGATCCGACGCTGCTGATGTATTGTCACGAGGGACCGTGGCAGAAAGTCGATCGCATCTGGATGATTCATACCGACGGTACGCACAACATACTCATCCACAAGCGCACCATGGCTATGGAGATTGCGGGCCACGAGTTCTGGGGGCTGGATGGTCAAACTATCTGGTATGACTGGCAGTATCCCAAGGGCGAGGACTTCTTTCTTGCGGGCTATAACCTGCAGTCCCACAAGCGCGTTGCGTATCATATGCAACGCAACGAGTGGTCGATCCACTTCAATCTGACGCAGGGTGAGTCTCTGTTTACAGGCGACGGCGGCGATCCGGGGCAGGTGGCCAAGGCCCCAGACGGCGAGTGGATCGAGCTGTTCCATCCGCAGATGCTCAATGTCATGGAGGGGGCCATCAACGATCCCGACTTCTGGCAGCCCGGAGTGTTTCACTCCGAGCACCTGGTTAACATGGCGCATCATAACTACCGGCTTGAGCCGAATGTGCGCTTTTCTCCAAACAAGAAGCTGGTGATCTTTACAAGTAACATGTTCGGGCCAAGCTATGTTTTCGGGGTCGAGGTAGCAAAGGCTGACAATCCTCAGGTTTCCGATGTTCAATCCACGCCGGAACTCGCAAGCCAGTTTAACCCAACAACCCCGACGCCCACGCACTAGACGGCGCGTGGCTATGGCCCTCTTTCGACGGAGCGGGTAATGAATAGGATGCTTGTGCTTGTGCTTCTTCTGGCTGCTGGCGCCCTTTCGGGTAGCGCAGAGAGGTTTGTCTGCGGCAAGGCGCAGGCCCGGGCAATCGAGTTGACGGCAAGCTCTGTTTACAGTGCGACAACGCCAGGCTTCGACTTGAATACGGTCCCCGACTTTCACACGAACTCCTGTACAAGTGACAAACCGTTCTTCTTTTCAGCGGCGGTGCCGGAGGGAAGTTATCGAGTGACTGTGGTTCTTGGCACCGACCAGGTCTCAACAACCACCGTTTGGGCAGAGGCACGGAGGCTGATGCTGGAGAAGGTCGTGATCAAGGCCAATAGTTCGATTACGCGCATATTCGATACCAACGTTCGCGCGCCGCAGATTGCCGGCGACGCAGCTCGCCAGGTCAAGCTGAAACCGCGCGAAGTCGGTAACCTGGATTGGGACCACAAACTGACTCTCGAATTCAATGGTGACCATCCGAGCTTCCGTTCTGTTGTAATCGAGCCCATAAAGGAGACAACGATCTACCTGGCCGGCGACTCCACCGTGGTGGATCAGGACGTGGAACCGTGGGCCGCATGGGGACAGATGCTTCCACGGTTTTTTCGCCGTGGTGTTGTGGTTGCGAATCACGCAGAGTCAGGAGAGACGATAAAGAGCTTTGGAGGCGAGCAGAGATTCGCTAAAATCTGGTCGTTGATTCAGCCGGGAGATTATCTGTTTATGCAGTTCGGGCATAACGATATGAAGCCGAATGCCGTAACCCTGGACGACTACAAAGAACTGATGGTAGACGTGATCGAAAAGACTCGTGGGAAGGGAGCAACGCCAGTGCTGGTGACGAGCATGAACCGGCGAACGTTCGATGCGGACGGCAAGATAACCAACTCGCTGGCTGGTTATCCCGCCGCTGTGCGAGAGGTGGCTTCGGCGCAGCATGCGGCACTTATTGACTTGAATGCAATGAGCAAGGTTTTGTTTGAGGCGTTGGGGCCGGATGGGTCGGTGAAGGCATTCATGCACTATCCGGCGAATGCATTTCCGAATCAGACGGAGGCAATCAGCGACGATACGCATTTTAATAAATATGGGGCTTATGAATTGGCACGCTGCGTGGTGCACGGAATTCGCGAAACTAAACTTCCAATTCGAAAGTTACTGAGCAAGGATAGGCGCGATTTTAACCCGGCGCAACCCGATCCGGAAGCCACCTTTGACCTGCCGGCAACACCCATTCCGCCCAAGGCTGCGAATGTCATGAAGGTTCCGCAGTCTTGAGTGGGCGTTGCGGTTCAGGCAGGATGCTCCACCGTCGCCGACATTGCCGTGTTGGCATTTGAGGCAGGCTGAAAGGAAGACCATTTTGGATAATCGATTGTGCGGATCTGTAGAGAGAGCCAGGCGATTTGCAATGTTATTTGCAAGATGGTTGCTGTTCCTGCTGTGTTTGTTCACGGTAGTTCGTGCGCAAGGATACGCGCAGGATTTGCGCGAGGGCTTTCTGAATCCGCCCGAAAATGCACGTCCTATGATGCGGTGGTGGTGGTTTGGACCCGCGGTGACCAAGACGGAGCTCAAGAAAGAACTCGAAACGATGCAGGGCGTGGGCATTGGTGGCGTGGAGATTCAGCCTGTCTATCCTCTCATGCTCGATGACGAAGCGAAAGGCATCAAGAACCTGCAGTACCTATCGCCCGAGTTTCTGGACGATGTAGGTTTCGCTAATAAGACTGCGCGGGCGCTCGGGCTTCGAGTTGATATCACGCTTGGCAGCGGCTGGCCGTACGGAGGACCCAAGACAACGCTCGCATTGGCGGCAGGACGATTGAAGGTTGTGGCCGTTCCCATTATTGGGGCGAACGTAACTCCTCCTGCGCTTGCGGAGGGGGATAGTTTGATTGCGGCGTTTGCGGTGTCCGGGTCGGCAAAGGAATTCGATCCGTCATCTGCGAAACGCATAGACCTAACTACTGGTTCCGTCGCGGCAGCCGGAACGCAGACCGCGCTCTTCTTTATTGCGAGTCACACGTTGCAGGTGGTGAAACGGCCAGCGGCGGGAGCGGAGGGCTATGTGCTTGACCACTTTTCTCGCGCGGCCATTGACGAGCATTTGACGGATGTGGCGACGCCGCTGATGAATGCGTTTGGAGACAAGCCACCCTATTCGGTGTTCTCGGATTCGCTGGAGGTGTATGGTTCCGATTGGACTGCGGATTTGCCGGCGGAGTTCGAAAAGAGGCGCGGCTACGATTTGATTCCGCATCTGCCGGAGCTGGTTGCGGGAGGCACGGCGGAGGCTGACGCGGTACGGCATGATTGGGGTGAGACTCTTTCCGATCTGATCCGCGACAACTACCTGCGTCCGATTACACAGTTTGCCGAGGCGCATCAAAGCAAGTTTCGATCGCAGACTTACGGCGACCCGGCGGTGACGTTGGCGGATGAGGCAGTCCCGAACCTGCCGGAGGGTGAGGGCCCGCAATGGCGGGCATTCTCATTTACGCGTTGGGCCAGTTCGGCGAGTCATCTTTATGGGCGCAACGTGACTTCAGCGGAGACTTGGACGTGGTTGCACTCGCCGGCGTTTCGGGCCACGCCGCTGGACATGAAAGCGGAAGCGGACCGCATGTTTCTGCTGGGTGTTAACCAGATTGTTGGGCATGGTTATCCATATTCGCCACCTGGCGCGGGAGAGCCGGGGTGGTCACTGTACGCGGCGGCGGTTTTCAATTCGCATAATCCGTGGTTTGCGGTGATGCCCGATGTGACTAAGTATCTGCAGCGCGTGAGCTGGCTGCTGCGGCAGGGCAAACCGGCGAACGATATTGCCATTCTGATTCCGGAAGATGATGGACAGGCCGCTTTCACGCCGGGGCATGTTGCGGTGACAGACGAGATGCGGAAACGTATTACGCCTGAGCTGACGGGGACGATTCTGGATGCGGGCTACAACGTGGATTACATTGACGCGGCCACGATCGACAAGCTGGGAATGATTCCGTATCCAGTGCTTGTGATTCCGCCGACGGACCGGATACCGCTGTCGACTTACAAAAAAGTTCAGAGCTATGCGATGACGGGGAAGGTGATTGCTCTGGGGAAGACACCCACATTGTCGCCGGGGCTGATGGAGCAGGTTGACTCCGGGGAGGTTGCGGCTTTGTCGCAAGAACTTTTCAAGGGCGACGGGGCGAAGGGGGTTTTGGTTGCTTCTATTGGAGAGCTTGCAGGAGCGCTGCATCGGGCGTTGGATCCTGATTTAGACAAGAAGGGAAAGTTGGAGGGGGTTGGGTTCATTCATCGTAAGCTGTCGGACAGCGATGTCTATTTTGTGGTGAACACGAGTAACGAGCAGGTGGATGGGAGCGTTGCATTCCGGGCCGACCGGCGAGCGATTGAGGCGTGGAATCCGGATGGAGGCGCGGTTCTGCTGGCCGAGGAGAAGATTAAGGATGTGCGGATTCCACTGATGCTTGCGCCGTATGAATCGCGAGTGTTTGTGGTTGAGGACCATTTGAGTGCCTTGGCGGAGGCTGCTGGGAAAGCCGGAGCGGGTATCGCAAGCCGGAACGAGAAGCAACTGGCGGACATGAGTGCGGACTGGAAGATTCAGTTTGGTAGTGATGCGGCTGCGCCGCTTGCGAGGCTCGGCTCGTGGACGGAGATTCCAGGGCGCCAGTATTACTCCGGAGAAGTGGTTTATTCGCGGAAGTTTGATGTGAGTCAGTCGCCGACGCAAGGGGCGCGTGTGCTGGTTGACTTCGGAATGGGGACTCCGTTTGAAGACAAGCGTAGGCCGAATGCGAGCGGGATGATGGCGTTGCTGGATCCGCCGGTTCGGGAAGCGGCGATTGTGTTCATTAACGGGCAGAGAGCGGGATCGTTGTGGCATCCGCCGTATCGAATCGATGTGACGTCGCTCATTCATTCAGGCGAAAACACCATTGAGGTCCATGTGTATAACACGGCGATCAATTTGCTGGCGGGGCAGGCACCGCGGGATTACACTGCGCTGCGAGCGAAGTACGGCAGGCGATTTGATCCGCAGGATATGGATCATCTGCAACCGATTCCTTCGGGGCTCTTCGGGCCAATTCGCCTCGAAGAGGTGAGGAGCCAATGAAGAGAGCCATGCGATGGATGGCGGTGTTGGCTGTCCTGCTGAAGATGGGGTTGGCCTTCGCCGCGCCGAAGACTTTTGTCGCTAACGAATATGGGGCGAAGGGAGATGGCACGACCCTTGAGACGGTGGCGATTCAAAAAACGATTGATGGAGCAGCGGTGGATGGCGGGACCGTGACGTTCAGGCCTGGAACCTATTTGACGGGGTCCCTGTTTTTGAAGACGGGTGTGACTCTCGATGTTGGTGAAGGTGTCACGCTGATTGGATCAGAGAAGGCGGAGGACTACCCGTTGCTGCCGACGCGCATTGCGGGGATTGAGATGACGTGGCCGGCGGCCCTGATTAATGCGCGCGACCAGCATAACGTGACGATCACGGGGAAGGGAACGATAGATGGCGATGGGCCCACCTGGTGGAAGGCCTATTGGGATTTGCGCGCAACTTACGAGCCTAAGGGGTTGCGCTGGGCGTCGGACTACGACGCACGTCGGCCGCGATTGATCCTGTTTCAGAATTCGTCGGATGTTTTGCTGGGCGGGGGTATTGTGCTGAAGCGCTCCGGATTCTGGACGGTGCAGATTCTTTATTCGCACGATGTGCATGTGGATGGGGTGACGATCCGCAACAACGAAGGCGGTAAGGGGCCGAGCACGGATGGGATCGATATTGATTCATCGCGCAAGGTGCTGGTGGAGCACGCGGACATTGATGTGAACGACGATGCGCTATGCCTGAAGGCGGGGCGCGATTCAGACGGGCTGCGTGTGAATCGGCCTACGGAAGATATTGTGATTCGCGACTCGATTGTGCGGCGTGGCGCAGCGGCTATCACGATCGGGAGTGAGACGTCAGGAGGGTTTCGCAACATTGAGGTTTACAACATTACGGCTTTGAGCGGCGTGCCATCGGGTGTGCTTTTCAAGTCGGCACATACGCGGGGCGGGTATGCGAAGGATATTCGCATTCACGACTTGACGCTCGAGGGTGTTGCGATACCGATTCATATCACGATGAACTGGAATCCAAGTTACAGCTACGCCACGGTGCCTGCGGGCATGAAGGACGTTCCTCCCTATTGGGTAGTTCTAACAACGAAGGTTCCGGAAGAGCAGGGACTGCCGCACTTCAGCGATGTACACATCTGGAATATCAAGGCGACGGGCGCGAAGAGCGCGTTCAATGTGGCTGCTTATCCGAATGCGACGCTGGACGACTTCCGGCTTGACCATTTGGATATTGAGGCGGCTACAGCGGGCATGATTGCGAATGCGAAAAACTGGACGATCACGGACAGCACGATCAGGACCGCGGATGGAAGCAAGCCGGTGTTTACGGACTCGACCATCAAGGATCCGAAGGATGTTCCTTACGGAGAGCCGAAGTGATGTTCCGAATGAACGCCTCCAAAAACTGAACGGAAAACGGCCCTCCAGGTGGCATTTTTGGCCCTTTTCCGGCCGTTTTTGGAGCGAAAAAGCCTGATTTTCAGGGGCTTTGTTTGCTGATTGGTAGATGGGTCTCATTTGCAACACGGTCATTTCATTGGTGTTGCCAAAGAAACGCCCGGCTGGACCGGATGTTTTTTGGGGGGGAGGGGGTGGGGGTACTTAAATAAACCAGGCATATCAGGACATTTTGAACGGTTTTGGCTGCGGTTTTGAGGGTCGAGATCACAATTCCGATTGTGCATCTTTGGAGAGAATAAATCGGCAAACGATCTGAGTCTCGTTCCCGTGGGTCAGCGACGACGGGGGCTGAAGAGTTGCCCCCCGCGCACTTATTGAAAGGCACACTTACCCCGGTTTCGCTCTAGCGGTGTAATTTCCTGATCTCGCTACCGGCCAGAAGGAAAGCGCCGACGCCATAGGTATAACTTGCGGATGCTTTGAAGGGCTGCGGCTCCGCGCCGGTCTGCTGGATGCAGCCTAGTCTTCCGTCGGCGTAGACATGATGGATGAGGCCAGCCCAGGCTTTGTCGATGACGGGACGATACTTCTTCTTGTCGAGCAAGCCTTGATTGACGCCAGCGGCGAGGGCAAAGGCAAAGAATGCAGAGCCGGAGTTTTCGGGCAGATCGTAGTCGGCTGGGTCAAGCAGACCAGCTCTCCATAGGCCATCGGGGGATTGCAGCTCAGCTACTCTTGCGGCCATCTCCTTGAACTGGGCGATGTATTTTGCGCGGGCTGGATCGTCCTTGGGCAGGTATTGCAGGGTGCGGATGATGCCGGCCATGACCCAACCATTGCCGCGGGACCAGAACATCTTCTTGCCATTCGGTTCGGAGCGGGTGAGATAGGTGGAGTCGCGGAAGTAGAGATGCTCCACGGGATCGTAGAGACGATCGGACGTCTTGGCCCACTCTTCGTCGAGGTAGTCGATGTATTTGTGGTCGCCGGTTGCAGCATACATGCGCGCCCAGACGGGAGGCGCCATGAAGAGGGCATCGCACCACCACCAGGCGATCTCTTTGCCGGGGACGGTGGAGGTTCGCGGGGCGGCTAGGATGGCATCGAGCTCAGCCTGCGTGGGCTTGATCATGGCCGGATCTTTCTTGAGCAGGTAGAGCTCAAGATAAGTTTGAGCTACGCTTTGATCGTCGGCGTTGGGCAGATGCGAGCGGAGTTGCCAATCGAACTTTTGGCCCATGGCCTGCATGGCATCGCGGTACTTGGGGTCGCCGAGCGAATCGGACGCGGCCATGAAGCCGGTGTAAAGGGCGCTCCACGTCCAGATGCGGTCGAAGTATTGCTGCGATGTGGCGAGCTGCCAGTCAGCGACTTTGCGCATGGCTTTGGCAACGTCGGCGGGCTTAGTGGAGTAGGAGAGATCGGTGGCGAGCGGACCTGGATTGTCGGGCGCGTCACCAAAGTGCCGCGCCGCGTTCATCTCTATGTTGGCCTGCTCTTTTGGCGAGGGTTGATGCTGGGCAATGATCGATTGCACTCCAGGAATGGGAATGGCCGCTGCGACGGCGAGCATCAACATCGTTCTGCGAAGTGACATGGAATATCCTCAGTGGGCAATTCTAAATAAAAAAACGGGACCGCAGGCATGATGTTCTATGCATTGCGATCCCGGGTTAGGAGACAAACGAAATCAAGTGGTCCAATACCTAGAAATTCAGGCGCCCGGAGAACTGGAAGTCGCGGCTGCCGCCGTTGTTGGTGGCCGAGCTCACCGTGCCGAAGGTTGAGCTGTCAGCGCTGACGTTGATGCCGCTGAACGTTACCTTGTTGGCGACGTTTTGGCAGTCGGCAGCAAAGACAAACTTGAGCCGCTCCGGACGCAGGTCGAAGGTGCGGCGCAGGCCGAGGTTGAGGTTGGGAACGCCGGGATTGCGCAGTCCGAAAGGGCTGGCGCGGGGAGCGTCGCCGATCATGAAATTGCCCGAGTTGCAGAACGGACCGGCTGCCTGAGCGCAAGGGACATTGGTGCCATTCCCGGTTGGGGAGGTGTTGCCGTATCCCTGTGTAGCGTTGCCGACATAACCCTTGATGTAGGAGATCGACGAGAAGGTTGTGGCAGTGATGCCTTTACCCCAGGAGCCGTTCTGGCGAATACTCTTGCCGGTGAATGCAGGGTTGAGGTCAGGCATGCACGTTCCGGTGTTAGGTTCGAAGGTGCTGTTGCACGAGGATGCTGTGACGAGCAGAGGTGTACCCGAGTAGTACGTGCCGAGACCGGAGAGGGTCCATCCGCCGGTGACTGCTTTTACGACGGTATTCTCTCCGGCGGCCGGAATATGGTAGACGCCGTAGATGGCCAATGCATGCGGAACGCTGTTGGTACTCCATGAGCGATCAATGCGATTGACGGGCCACGATTTTCCGCTAAGGATGACGCTGGAGGGAATCGCGTAGCCGCTGCGCATGGTGCCTGTGTCATCCAGCTGCTTGGAGTAGGTGTAGTTGAGGTTGAGTTGCAGTCCATTCGACATTCTCTTGGCGAGCGAGAATTGCATCGAGTTGTAGCTGACGTTTGCGATGTTTCCCCAAGTGTCAGTGGTGCCGGAGAATTGCGGCATCCAAAGGAGGGACTGCGCGATGGTGGCTTTGCCGGCACCTGCCGAAGTGGCCGCAGCCTGGCCAAAGCCGGCGTAAGGAAGGTTGATGGCGGGTAGCCCGACGGCGGCCGCCGCGGTATTCGCCTTGGCGAGGTTTGCAGCCGTGGCCGGGGCAGTGAGCAGATTACCCATCCCATTGGCTTCACCGTATTGGCCCAAAACATACCACGCGGGATTGATCTGGCCAGACTCGAGTCCGCGCATATTGCTTGCGCCGGCGAGGAAGTGACTTGAGGAACCCGCATAGTTGACGGTGGCTACGATGTCTTTAGCGATGACACGCTGGACGCCGAAGTTGTAGAAGTTGAATTCCGGAGCCCGGCCGGCGAGATAAAAGTCAGGGAAGCCTGGCGCACCACTGGCCGTTACGAATGCGCCTGAACTGTTGACCGTATTGCCAACGTTAAGAGTCTGGCTGACTGCACCGGGAGCGGTGATTGCGGGGACGGTGTATCCGGGGCCGCCGAAGTTGTTGTTGGCGAGACCCATGGTGGAAAAGGCTGTGCTGGTATTGAGATAGAATGCTGGACCGGCGGAGGCGCCAGCAGCGGAGTCATTGTAGGCAGGAGAACTAGTGAATCCAAGCTGGGATGGGCCGGCGTACGCGCCGCCTGCACCGCCAGTTCCACCGGCATGCGAGTAGACGATGGAGTAAGCGCCGCGGACAGTGGTTTTGGAGTTGAGAGCGTAGTCAAAGCCAACGCGCGGGCCCCAATTCTTCTTGTAGTTATTGACCGGCGAAGAGCAATTGCAAGCGACCCCTGCGCCACCATTGCTTCCGGCGAACTGCAATGCACCCATATTCCCCGTGACCGGGTTGGTGATGTTGGGATTGAGGAACGAGAAGCGGTTCTGAACTTCGTTGTAGGTGGGGATGTAATCCCAGCGGAGGCCAAGATTGAGTGTCAGCTTCGAAGTGATCTTGTAGTCATCGGCCACATAGGGAGCGATGGGGCGATAGCGTCCACCGAGAACGGAGAAAGGCTGCAGGGTGATTCCTGTGCTGCTGACGGCTCCGAGCAAGAAGCTGGCATAGGAATAACCGGTGCTGCCGGTATAGGAAGAGCCGCTGATTCCCGCGGTTTCATTGGGATTCCAGTTGAGGGTGAGTGAGGATGTGGGCCCGTCATAGGAAGAGGCGTTCTCTTCAAGCCACTGGAACTGGGCGCCAAAGGTCATGGCATGTTTGCCTTTGACCCAGAGCAGGTTATCGACGGCGGTATACGCCTCGGAGACGGTGGTGGCGGTGACACCCGATCCGCCTTCTCCCCATTCTGACTGGGCATTACTGCCGGCAAAGACCTGGGTGGGGAACTCGGTAACAGCCTGGCCGTTGGCGGGAACTCCTGAGAAGTTAATTCCCATGTTGGCTGCTTCGTATTGCTTGATTCCCTCGGTGATGTTTTGAATAGGTGGACCGCCAAAGTTACTAAACCCATATTTAAACTGGTTCACCAAGTTGGGCGTGATGGTGTAGGTGTGGGAGAAATCTGCCCAGTGCCCGGCGACGATGGAGGCCGTGGTGCCAAGGTAGGGAAGCGGAAGGACGGCCGATGTCCCCGTATAGGGCACAGCATGGCGGTTTCCACCGGTGACAGTGGCCGACAGAGTCTGTTTGGGCGAGATGGTGTAGTCGATGCGGCCGGAATAAAGCCAGTTGTCATAGCCGGAGGGAATGCCGCCGAGGTAGTTGTTCTGGATTCCGGAGGTGGTGGGCGTGGGCAGGAATGATTCCATGACTTGCGAAATCGGAGAGATCTCGCCGGTTGGAATGACGTTGATGGGCGCGCCGCTGGGAACTGGATTGCCGGCCTTACCCGCGCCGACCCCGGCGGTGTAGCCGTACTGATAGCGGCAGGGGCCGTTGGTGCTGTTGGCGGTGCACGCACTGAGAGTGGTGGGATCGTAAACGGCATAGCCGGGGCCGCCGTTGGAGGCCAACAACTGCGAAAAGTCGCCGGACTGCATCTGGGTGGTTGGAATGGTGGCTGTTGCGTAGGCCGGAGCGGACCGGGTGTGAACCTTGTCGTAGGCGGCAAAGAAGAAGAGCTTGTCGTGGCCGTTGAAGAGCTTGGGAACGGAGATGGGACCGCCGAGGGCGAAGGTGAACTCGTTCTGGTGATCGATGGGCTTGCCGACCGGGACGGTGGTGACGACGCCGTTGACCAGTTTCTTTTCAGTGGCCGCGATGGCGGTGAAACCCCAGGTGTCGAAGATGGTGTTGCGGACAAAATCGGCAACGGTGCCATGGTACTGGTTTCCACCGGTTCTCATACTGTAGTTGATTGAGCCCGCGCCCTGGTACTCGACAGACTGGCCGCTGGTAAGTGCGCCAATTTCACCGATGGCTTCAGAGGGAACAAGGTTGAAGATGGGGCGATTATCTCCGATTTGGCTGATGGTGGTAAGGGGAATGCCATCAAGGTAGACCTCCTCAACGCGGCTTGCGGTGCCGGAGATGAGCGAGGAGCGGCTGCCAGCCTGCGAACCGGGCAGGTAGTTGGAGAACTGGGTAACATCGCGCTGCTGGTTGCCGGCAACGAGGATGGGCAGAGCCATGAATTCCTCAGTGGCAATGGTGCCTCCGAGGACCGCATTGGCGGTGTCGAGGGCAGGCGGAGCGGCGGTGACGGTGATTGTTTCCTTCTGATTGCCGATCTTCAGGACGGGATTGAATCCGAAGATCTGGTTTTCATTGAGGACGATGCCCTGCTGCCTTGTGGTTTCGAATCCGGGGGCCGTGACGGTGACGGTGTAGGTGCCGATGATGAGCGGACTGATCTCGTACGCTCCTGCCGAGGACGCGTGGCGCGTGGTGTCGACACCGGTTGCATCGTTGGTGGCTGTAATGACAGCCGTCGGAACTATGGCGCCGGTTGGATCGGCGACGGTTCCGGTGATTGCGGCGTCGCCCGCAGTCTGCGCCGCTGCCGGTACGGTTGCTAAGCCCAGGGATACTGTTAATCCCAGCAAGACTTTCGCTGCCACCGCCCAGCTTCCAGTTACTGTCGACCGATGGGCGAGTTCAAATGTAAACGTTTTTCTTTTCATAGAAACCTCTGGGTAGCCTCCGAAATTTGACAGTGGGTGGACAAGATTTCCCGCACAGTTCCAGCTCATGGTCTGAGCACCGCTGCAACGTAAGGGATTTGATCAACGAATGTCAATAGAAAACTTTTTTTTCTGGAGATTTTCGCTTCTCGCCGCAATTGTGCCGCAGGCCGTTTGGAGGTCAGGTTTTTGGCCCATTCGATCGAGGAATGACTTTTGGGAGGGATTGCGCGAAGCGGAGCAATCGCGCTGGACAAAGGGGCTCACGTCATTGGAAAAATGCAAGGGTGAATTTCAGCGGCATCCGTGGAGGACGCCCTTTCAAATGGCGCTGAACGCTTTTCAGAACGCCCGAACCAAACCCTGAACGACGGGGGGAATGACGGTGAGGTCGACTTCGCCATCCGCGAGACCGGCAGCGGACGCATGGATGCGGATGGTCCCCGCCGAGGCGGTTGCCTGGACGAGGACAATCCCGCGGCCACCGTAGAGGTGGTGCCGGGGGAGCAAAAACGAATCGTGGTCGGTATTGCTTCCGTTGTCGGTGGCTACAATCTGCGCGGGGCCGGAGACTGCGAATTGGACCTCGACGGAACTGTCCGGCACCCGCACACCTGCGTCGTCGACGGCGGTTGCGGCGATGGTGGCTAGATGGTCGTCGCCGGGGGAGATGGTGGTTCGCTCCGTTGAGAGCACGATGTGCGTCGGCTTTCCTGCGGTGCGCAACTCGTCTTCGGCTATTGCCTTGCCCAGGTTATAGGCGACGGCGCGTAACGATCCGGGAACGTAAGGCACGTCCCAATGAAGCGGACTGGCATCCGGGTGAAGTTTCTGACGCCCCAAGGACTGACCATTCAAGAGCAGTTCGACGTCTTCGCAGTTAGTGTAGACTTCGACGGACTCGGAATGGGGTGCGGGGTTGCGAGGTGTCCAGTCGAGGAGAAACGGTTCTTGCAGATCGGGGGCAACGGACTCATAACCGGGATCGGTGGCGGCCCGCTCATTGGGGGCGACCCGGCGTGCGATATGGACGGTGGGTGTGTCGGCCCACCAGCTCTGGCGCTCGAGTGCGCGGGGGTAAGGCAGGCCAGTGCGGTCCAGCAATCCAGTGGGACGGCTGATGTTCGGCCATTTTCCGGCTTCTCCCAGGTAGTCGATGCCGGACCAGAGAAACTGGCCTGAGTAGGGCGCATTGTCGCGAAGCGCGAGCCATGATGCTCGATCGTGAATGTTCTCAGTCCCGAGGATTTTTCGCGAGGGGTTCTGCGCGTGGGCAGCCAGGATCTCGTTGACGCGATAGTTCTGGCCTACGACGTCGAGCATGTCGGCCAGCCCGTTGTCGTAATCGTGGCTGACGTTGGGGCGGAAGAGGGCCTGCGTGACGGACCGCGACGGGTCGTTTTCGTGGAAGACTGCGAGGAGCCGGGCGAGAATGGAATGCGCCAGTTCGGCATGGGGTGTGTCGTGGATTTCGTTGCCGGCGGACCACAGAATCACACTTGGATGGTTGCGGTCGCGGCGGACGGTGTCGCGCGTATCGATGGAGGACCATTGATCAAAGTCGAGATGGTAGTCATAGGGGGTCTTGCCGACAGTCCAGCAATCGAACATCTCCTCCATCACCAGGAAACCCATGCGGTCACAAAGGTCGAGAAACGCTGGAGAAGGGGGATTGTGGGCGGTTCGGATGGCGTTGACCCCAAGGGCGCGCAACGCGGAAAGGCGACGCTCCCAGACGGAATCAGGTACGGCGATGCCGACCGCACCGCCATCGCTGTGAATGGCGACGCCTTTGATTTTGAAGTTGCGGCCATTGAGCCAGAAGCCTGTGGCTGCATCGAAATGAAACTCACGGATTCCGAGGGGAACTTGTTCATCATCGGTGATCGGCCCTGATGATTTGAGATCAGGACTGGACTTGACGCTGACCTGAACACGGTAAAGCCAGGGGTGATCGATATCCCATAGTTTTGGATTCGGAACGGGGCACTCGCCACTTAGGCGAGCCTTGCCACCAGGGGCAATGGTTTGCCCTTGCGTGATAAATCTGCCGGCTGCGGTCCCATCGGGAGCAATCAGATGAACGTCGAGCAGTGCGTGCTGCGACGTACGCGATTCATTGACTACCGAGCCTTCAATATGCACCGTGGCCTTGTCGGCGTTGACGATTGGAGTGGTTACAAAAGTGCTCCAGGGCTCCAGGTGCACGTCCTGCATGAGGACCAATCGCACGGGACGATAGATCCCCGCGCCTTCATACCATCGGGAAGCCGGCTGTTTGGACGTGTCGCAGCGAACTGCAATTACGTTGTGCGTGCCCAAGCCGAATTGCACGTGGCCGGTCAGCTCATAGAAGAAGCTCACATAGCCGTTGGGACGCTGGCCGAGATGGACGCCATTGATCCACACGTCGCTGTTGGCCATGACTCCGTCGAAAACGACATAGACGTGGCGATGGGCATCCCTGGCGGACAGGGAAAAGGCCTTACGGTACCAGGCGACTCCTGTGGGAAAAAAGCCTCCGGCAGGGCCGCTTGGGTTGGCTTGATCGACGTGGCCGGCGATGCTCCAGTCATGGGGCACGGTTACGGCGTGCCAGGCCGAATCATCGAAAGCGATCTCCTCGGCATGAACCGGGTCCCCCTGAAGGAACTTCCATTGGGAATTGAAATCGACGATCGTGCGGACGGGCTTCTGTGAAAGCCCGGTAAACGGCGCAAGCGACGAAAGCGCGAGGGTCGCAATAAGGACAGCTGGCTTAAAGAAAATCATCGAATCACGCTCCAAATCAGCAACCGATATTAGAATGATTTCGATTGAGAAAGCAATTCTGTACGGAAACTGGCATGGCGGATCTTGTGCGAACGGAGCAAGTTCCGGCCAGCGATGAGAGGGAAGATGCGCATCTGCTTTCTGTTAAAGGTTCGCGCCGAGCGAGTGGAAGAGTACAAGAAGCGCCACACGGAGGTGTGGCCCGCGATGCTGGATGCTCTGCGCGAGACCGGCTGGCGCAACTACTCGCTGTTTCTTCGGCCAGACGGCCTGCTTGTCGGCTATCTCGAGACGGACGACTTTGAGAAATGCTGTGCGGCGATGAAGAACCACGCAGTCAATGCGCGATGGCAGGCGGAGATGGCGCCATTCTTCGAGACCATCAAGGACGGAGGGGCGGATGATAATCTGTTCCCCCTCGAAGAGGTCTTTCACCTCGACTAGATTGGTCCGCGCAGGCGAGACTTGCCCTTCGCGCCGATCAGTCAAACGCTCAGTTGCGGTTCGGCACTTAACCTTCAGCCAGCGCGGGACGGGCGTTTTGCGGCCCGTCCCGCGCCGTCACTTTCTCTACGGATTCGGCACCGCGTCGTTCGCGGCCTCATAGGTATTTCCGTAAAGGTATTCGTAGTCGTTCCAGCCGGTCACCGTGTGGTCTGCCGACGTGTCCGTGATCTCAAGCCGCATTGCATCGTACATGACACCATTTGCCCGGTTCACCGTGAGCGAGATCACGTTGTCCTGGCCCGGCGGATTTAGTTGGGCTGTGTTCCACTGAAACACGACCCACTGATACGTCCCCTCGAATCCGCTCCGCACCATCGCATCGCTTGCCTTGATGCCCACACCGCGCCAAATAAGTGTATTCCCGCCATTCAGTGACGGAATCACATCCGCAGCCGTGGCCGCGAGGGGCACTGACAATACCACGTATTGTCCCTGCGCTTGCTGTTCCGCCGTTGTTGTAAAGTGGATTTGCCACGGCGGTGTGTGTGTCGAAACGCTGCTCACGTACGACGGCAAAATGTACTTGTATCCATCCGTTGTGTCGTCGTCCGCGTTGTAGATACCCGCATAGAGTCCTGGATCGAACGACTGCCACTGCGTGTAATTCCACTGGTGCAGATCCGTGGTCGCCGGTGTCGATCCCTCAGCCGTCCCGTACCAGATGACCGCACCTTGGTTTGCCGCAAAGTCTGCCCAGTAATTCCAGTTGCCCCAATACTCGCGGTCATCCAGTCCGTTCGCGTCAAGCCCGTGCAGAAACTCGTGCGACGAGCGATCCGGTGTGCCAATCGTCCACAGTGGCGGCGCGGCGCCGAAGTTCTCAGGCGTGAATGCCATGCTCGGCAATTTTGTTGCCTCTCCCGCACTCACCACCACATTGTCCTGACGCAACTCGCCAAGCTGCCCCAACTGATATACCGAAAGGCGATAAGTCCCCGGAGCCACGCCAAACAAATTCACGGTTCCATCGGGCGCGATCGGGGCCCAATACTGATGTCCTGCCGTCGAGTACTGGAAGTTGGTGTGGTTGTCGCCCAGCACCGCCCACGCGGAGTGCTGCGACAGCCACGACGGTTCTCCCGGTGCTGGCGGCTGCGGCCAGTTCCTTCCACTCAGCCCTTCAATCTTCCCTTGCACTCGCCCTCGCTGCCACGAAGGCACGTATCCGCTCTGGATCAGCGTCGCATCGCTGTCGTAGAGGAACGGCGCAGTCAACGCCGAGGCCAGTGCACCAAGGTACATGAAGCCCGGTGGCTCATTCTGCGATTTCACCGTGTTGAAGTGGAAGTAGTACGGGCCGAACAGCCTTGTGGTGTTCACGCCCTGCGGTGGCGTATAGGCCAGGTCGTTATCCAGGTGATTAGACAGGCACTCCATGATCAGGATGTTGTTGGTGAAGATCAGGTCCTGTTTCGTCGGTCCGCCTACCAGCGTGTCGGGACTCGTTACTACTGCCCATGCGCCGTACTGGCTGCCATAGACTCCATGTGCCTGGTGAAGATATTCATAACTTGAATAGTCATACTTGGTATAGAACTCCCGTGTATAACCAGGCGGCACTGGGAGTCCGTGCAGATCGAGCACCGCGTTTTGTACCTGTCGACCCGGATCGGTATTGCCCAGTACGCTCGGATCCGGCAGTGGAATATTCTCCGGTCCCAGATTGTTGAGCCCTGAGTTCACGGAATATGTGTTCGTAAACAGCGAAAGATTGATGCGAAAAACGAACTGCACCTGTCCCAGGCTCCCGGGAACATCGGTGGCTGAATGGTTGGCAACGAAGTAAACGTGGAAACCAGAGTCGCGTGGAGCAAGTATGAAATGCTGCGTGTAGGTAAACGGGTTGGTTGCATTCGAAGCGGTTGTGATCCACCAGTCGAGGTATCGGCCCGCAACCAGGGCGTATCCAGTCGTGGTTGTTCCTGAGCCAACGCCGGAGTTGTCCATATACAGTCCGTCGGGCTGTCCAAATTGTGTTGTGGTTGTGTCGACTAGTTGATCGGAGTGTCCGGCCAGTTGCACGCCAAAAACGTGCCCCGTCGTCGAGTTCCAGTCGAGAGAGATTACTCCGTTTGAGATCTTCCAATCGCTTGCGTCACTTGTATCGATGGTGATTTGTGCATGCACGGCGGCGGCGAAGACGAACACGATGGCCGCGGCCAGAAGGGACATTCGGTACGACTTTGTCATGGCGGGGGAGTCTCCAATACAAAGATGAGCCGCTTCCACGATTTTCGTAGGGTTGGAACCGCGAAGGTCTACCTGGATCTATCGATTCTCGAAACGTCCGCTCAACCTCTTCAGCAATACGCCCCGCGGGCAATCATGGAAAATGCGTCTGCGCCGGAAAAGCAGCCTGCAATTGCAAACGGCGGGGAATGCATTCCCGATCGCGTCTGAGACGCTACACTCGCCCCATTTCGAATGTCAATAGATACTTTATTCTCGACTCGGAACTCGGTATGCACGAACGTTTCGACGCATTCTCGTCCCCATTTCAGCTCCTTGTAGGGGAGGAAATTCGCCTTCAGGCCCGTTTGGATTGAGTTTCTGATGCTTTTTGACTGCTTAATTTATAAAAATCAATTATTACTATTGACAAACTTAATTAATTTCATCATGATTCTTCTTGTAATCAAGAAATGAGACTTCTCCCGATGGCTCCGAATCCTAAACCCGCTTCCGATTGGCAGGACTTGCTTCGCATGGCGGATGGCTCATCGCTAGTTGTCGAGCGCGTCCGCTTTGTTGAAAAGCAGATCTCCGTTGAGGGTCAGTTCGTGCTGCCGGAGCTGGCCCGGCTCAGTATGGAAGATCAGGTATTTATCACTGCTTTTGTGCGCGCCCATGGCTCCATCAAGGAGATGGAGCAGGTTTTCGGGGTCAGCTATCCCACGATCAAGGCGCGGCTCAACCGCATCGGCGGGTTGCTGCAATTTGTCGACACCAACCCGTCGCCATCGCGCGCGGATGTGCTTGACCGGCTCAAGGGCGGCGAGATCAGCGCCGAGGAAGCCATCCGTGCCCTGGAGGCTCTGAAATGACTCCGAACTTTGCCGTTATCGGCGTCGATACGCCCCACTTTCATATGCCGCGGCTCTGGCTCCCCGTGTTCCTCCTGTGGATTCCGGTCATTCTGTTTTCTCCGCTCATTCTGCTGGTGGTATTTGCAGCGTGGTTGGCTGGCCGGATTACCGTGCGTGGGGTTCGTTTGGATGGCGGGGTCAACCCGTGGCGCGTCATCGCAATTCTCTGGGGCATCGTGTGCGCACTGCCGGGAACGCATGTTCGCGTGAGCACGCAGGAAGCCCAGGTTCAGGTTTGCATTCTGTAGAGGTACTTATGCCAAACGGTCGCCGCACCATTCTTTCGCTTGTCGCACTCGGACGCATCAGCCCCGCCGAAGCGGAACGCCTGCTGATTGCGTGGAACCAGGGACGGGAAGGTTTCTGGGTCTTCGCAGCATGTGTTGCCGCTGTGATGCTGGCTCTACCCGATACGCATCATGCCCTGCAGGGGCTTGTGCATTTTGCAGAATCGCTGTTGTCCGGCAGAGTCATCCCGATGCGTCCGGCATTGGCATTGGTCAACCGTTGGTTTGGAGGAACGATATGAACGAGAATCGCCGTCAGATTTTGGAAATGCTGGCCGCGGGTAAGATCACCGCCGATGAGGCAGAGCGACTGCTTTCCGCGATCGATTCGGGCCCAAGCGAAACCTCAGGCGCATTTGTCGCCGGGGGAGCCGCTGCCAACGGGGCTAAGACTGCTGCCGTGAAGACGCGCGCGAAGTATCTGCGCGTGCTGGTTGAAGCCGATGAATCGATGAGCGGCCTGAAGGGCGGCACTACGGTGAATGTTCGCGTGCCACTTCAGTTTCTGCGTGCCGGTGTGCGGCTAGCCGCGCTCATACCCGCGCAGGCGCACAACCAGTTGGACGAGGCGTTCATCAAGCACGGCGTCCCGCTGACGCTTTCGCAAATCAAGCCGGAGAACCTCGAGGAACTCATCGACCATCTTGATGACCTGACAGTTGACGTGGAAGGCAATGAGGGAAAGACGGTCAAGGTGCGGGTGTTTTGCGAGTAGACTCGCAACTTCAATTTGACCCGAAATGGGTGAGAGCCAATTCGAGATCGATAAGTCGGAGGAATGGTAATGACAACTCTAGCCATGCGCAAGCCCCATGCCGACCGCGGAATCGAGGGTCTGGCGGCCAAATGGTACGCAGCCAATACCGGCGAAATGATAAAGGAATACGTGGACCTGGCGCGGAGGATTGCGGGCGAGGTCCCGGAGGGGAGTGCTGTGCTGGAAGTCGCGCCAGGACCTGGCTACTTCTGTATCGAGCTTGCTAAGCTCGGCTCCTACGCCATCACAGGAGTTGACATCAGTCGCACCATGGTCGGGATTGCGGCGAAAAAGGCTGCCGAGGCGGGAGTTCATGCGGATTTCAAGCAGGGTTCGGCATCCAGGCTGCCCTTTCCGAGCAAAAGCTTTGACTTTCTCCTGTGCCGCGCGGCATTCAAGAATTTTGCCAAGCCGGTGGAGGCGTTGCAGGAGATGTGCCGGGTGCTGCGCCCGGGCGGACGCGCGTTGATTATCGACCTGAAGCGCAACGCATCGGCGGAAGAGATCAGCCGCGGGCTTGATGAGATGCATTTGTCCCCCCTCAACCGGCTGCTGACCAAGCTGGTCTTCAGGACGATGCTGATCAAGAGCGCTTACACAAAAGAGGAGTTTCAGGAGATGCTGTGGGAGGCAAGTTTCAGCGCTTACGAAATCCGCGAGGACTATATGGGGTTTGAAATCTGGATGACGAAGTGAAGCGGCGGCGTGGGGCTAACGAATCTCTTGCTGTCTCCGCTGCGGTTTCTGCATAGGCACCACCTGAACGGTGACGTCGCGCACCTCAGAGAGAAAACGATTGAGGACCGAGCCGCGCAGCAGAATATCCCAGCGTGAGCGCACGGATTGTCCAAAGACCACATGGGAGATATTTTCCTGCTGTGCAAATCGGATGAGTGCATCCGAAACATTGCGGTCAACGAGCGAAACCACTTGCGCACCGAGGTCGCGGGCCATACGCTGGTACTCTTCAAGCCGGTGAAAGGCTTCGGGGTCGCTGTGGCCTTTGTCGTCGGGACGGGTGACGTAGACCGCATACCAATTGCTGGCAAGGCGGCCGGCGATGCGCGAACCGACGCGAAGCAGTCGTTCAGTGCCTGGCCGGGTGCTGAGGCAGACCATGACCTTTTCCGGAATAGGCGCCTGCTCCAATCCCTGCGTGCGGCGGTACTCTGATGCGCGGCTGCTAACCTGCTCGGCGGTGGTGCGCAGGGCCAGTTCGCGCAACATGTTCAGGTTGCCTTTGCGGAAGAAGTTGGCCAGTGATTGCTCCACCTTTTCCGCGGCGTAAATCTTGCCCTGGCGCAGCCGCGAACGCAGCTCGTCCACGGTGATGTCGATGTTCACCACTTCGTCGGCGCGCTTGAGAAAGTTGTCGGGGATGGTCTCGCGGATGGTGGTGTTGGCGGAGCGGCTGACCGCGTCGTTCAGCGTCTCAAGGTGCTGAATATTCACCGCGGTCATTACATTGATGCCGGCTTCCAAAAGCTCCAGGACATCTTCGTAACGCTTGCGATTCTTGCTTCCGGGCACGTTGGTGTGCGCGAGTTCGTCGACGATGACGGTATGCGGATGGCGAGCGATGATCGCATCCACGTCCATCTCTTTCAGGTTCACGCCGCGGTAGGGAATCACCTGCTGAGGCACGATTTCGAGGTCGCGAATCTGGTGCTCGGTATCCAGCCGACCATGTGTTTCGACTAAACCGATAACCACATCCACGCCCTGCTGGCGCAGGAGATGGGCGTCGTTGAGCATGTGGTAGGTTTTGCCGACACCCGGCGCCGCACCGATGTAGATGCGAAGCTTTGCTGGTTCTTGCTGCTTATCGAGAACAATCTCTGCCATGGGCTAGCCCACCTCAACCGGGTGACGGATTTCAGTAGAGACCGCCACAGGAAGAGTGAAGCGGAACGTGGTGCCGTGCCCGAGCCGGCTTTCGACAGCGATTTGGCCACCGAGGGATTCAACAAGACGCCGAACCAGAGCGAGCCCTAGCCCCGAGCCGCTCTCAGAAAATGGATTGAAGCGGTCGAAGATGGTGCTCAGACGCTCGGCTTCGATGCCGCGTCCGGTGTCCCTGACTGTGAACTGGACGAATTCCTTTATCTCCTCGGCGGCAAGCAGGATCTCTCCATCGGGAGGTGTGTAGCGGAGAGCATTGGCCAGCAGGTTGTCCAGAATGGAGCGGAGCGCTCTGCGGTCGGCGTTGACGACAGACAGGTCGGCAAAGGCCTTCACGACAACGCGCACTTGCTTCCGGGCTGCTTCGTCGCAATACCTGTCCCTGGCTCCGCCCAGTTCCTGCAAGGGGCGAAGCCTTTCCAACTTGAGTTCGCGCTTGCCCGTGTCGAGTTCGGCTACCTCGATGAGGTCGCCCATAATGTCGTCGAGCTTTTCTGCCTCGTAACTGGCCGAGCCCGCCAACTCCATTTGCAGTGGCTGCAGTTCGCCGCCAAATCCCTGGCTCAACGCGTAGAGGCCACGGCGCAAGCGCAGGAGCGGATCGCGCAGCTTGCGGCTGGCAACGGTGATGAATTGGGTTTTGAACCTGTCGGTGTCTTGCAGGCTGGTTACGTCTTCCAGAGTAGTGACAGTACCCAGGAGTCTTCCTTCCGAATCTCGCATGGGTGTGGTGCGGAGACGATAGCTGCGCTGCTGCTTGCCGATGCGCATGGGCAACATGGCTGCCTCATCCTCGTTGGCGACTGCTTTCTGCATCTGCACCGCGGCCCGGATGGCACTGAGAATTTTGTCGCCGCCGGGTGTATTGGTGAGCGCCATGCGGTCAGTTGCCGCTTCGCCCAGCAATTCCGCTGCGGCCTGATTCACTTTGAGCACATGTCCTTTGCCGTCTGTCACAATAATCGGCTCAAAGATGGATTGGAGCACGGCGTCGGAGAGTTGAAACTCCATTTGCCGCCGTCCCGCCTCGGTGTCACGGAGCTCTCGCAGCCTGACTGCCAGCCGGTTCAGCTCCACCGCGATTACACCGAAGTCGTCGCGGCTGCTCCACTCTACCCGGTGCTCCAGGTTGCCCTGGGCGATCCGGCGCGCATCCTTTGCCAGCATGCTGATGGGCCGGAGCACAAAATAGATCATCGCTCCCTCGGCGAGCAAGAGACCGGCGAACAACGCGTAGGCGAGGACGGATTGTCCACCCGCGGCCAGTGCGCGGTGCGTTGCAGCCACGAGCCACAACGCAAGGCCGGCGATCAAGACACAGCCGAGAATGAGCCGCTGGACCAGGTTGAGCATGATCTGGATCTCCGTGAAGTGGACGACTCACCCATTTTCGCGGAAAGAACCCCAAACCGCAAAACGGGCTCAGTTTTTTGAGTAGATGCCTGGATTCGGTACAAGGGCACCAGCGGCCGGGGCCGATGGCGTTTTCTGGCCGGTCGAGTCTATATTCCAGAAAGAACTGCAATATGCTCCGGAAATCAACTGTCAGCAGTCTGCTGATTCTTGCGATGTTTGCCTATGCCCGCAGTGGAGTTTCTCAAACGAGCCGGTCTTCTGCGCCGGACGAGGATACATACCGCTTTAGTCTCCATGTGGATGAAATCAACCTTACCTTCCATGCGATGGATGCGCACGGTCTGCCAGTTAACGATCTGAAACTCAGCGAACTCAATCTTCTCGACAATGGCAAACCACCGCGGAGGATTCTTAATTTCCATGTGCTTCAAGACTTTCCCATTCGCGCCGGAATCCTGATGGATACAAGCGAGTCCATGGCGAAGAATCTTGTAGCCGACCGAGCGGTTGCACTCAAGTACGCTCAAAGTCTGCTTCGGCAACAAAGAGATCAGGCATTTGTGATGGCCTTCGGCTATATTTCATCGGTCACGCAGACATGGACCGGCGACCCAAGCCTACTGTCCGCAGGAGTGCGCGGTGTAGTCGAAGGCCGGCAAAATCCTCTTGGGGGCACGGCCATCTTCGATGCTGTTTATCGAGCATGCCATTCGGAGTTTGGAGCAATCGATCATGCGGCGAGCGCAAACTTTATCTTGCTTTTCTCGGATGGTGAAGATAACGCGAGTCGCGGCGATGTTCGATTAGCGGTAGATGCTTGCCAACATGCGAACACAGCCATATATGTCTTTCGTGCGGAGCCTGACTTGAGTTTCTCTTCCGGTCCGAAGAACCTGACGGAACTGGCTGCGGAGACCGGGGGACGGGTCTTCCACGACGATGACGCCGACGATGCGATCGAAACCGATTTGCGCATCATCGAAGCTGACCTTCGCAACCAATACGTCCTGGTTTACAAACCGGCGGAGCTGAGGCATGACGGCTCGTTCCATCGCATTGAGCTGAGTGGACCTGACCGCGTAGAAAGTATCGTCGCGCGCTCCGGCTATTACGCACCGTCGCACTGAAATCGCGGGTTTGCTGATCAAAGCGACTGAGTAATGTTGCTAAGGGACCTGGCAAACAGCCAGAGTGCTGTTGTGCCAGTTGCAGGCAAGGCCCACGGGCTGAGGATATTTGACCACTACCCAATCCACCCCAAATTCAGCCTTCAGGCGCTCAAAGTCTGCGAGCTGGAAACTTTGCCAATCTTTCTGCGCGGCAACCTGGCGATCCCATGCGGGGGCGAGTTGTGGAACCTGACCAACGACAGCCGTGTCTTTGTTTGCATCCGCCAACTGGCTTCGTTCCGCCAGTGCACGGAAGCTGTGATAGTCCTCGCCTGGCTGACCCATGTACCCTGCGCCGAGGGCAAAGTAAGCATTGGTTGGAGTGTTCTGGCGGATCCAATCGAACGCTTGCAGCCATGAGTTGCCCGTGGGCTGTGCGGGAAGTTCAAAGTGAGGGCTTTCGCTGAAGAGTTGTCGCTGCGCATAGAACATGGATCCGTTGATGGCCAGCAGAAACATAGCCCAGCGCCAGATGGCGGTCTTCAACACCAATTTGCCTAGAAGGCTGCCGCCGGTCAGCACAAGGAAGAAGTAGATCAGATGCAGAAAGCGCATGGGCTGTAGCGGCAAGAACCGGATAAGAGCCGGAGTACTCTCCAGGATCAAAGCGAACGAGAATTGAAAGACGCCGAAAAGAAACACGGCCAATGAAAAGCGAGATAAGGCCTTTTCCTTGCGATGAATCGCAAGGCGCCAGAGCACCCAGAAGAGAAAGATGGGCGCCAGGGTGCCGAGCCATTCGTACCAGGCCCAACGGGAAAGATGAAGGTAGTCTTTCGCATCCAATGCTTTACGCCAGGAGGGATTTGGAGAGTCAAAAACCCAACTGAGAGGGATTGCGGACGCTAGAGCAAAACCAGAGGCTACTTTTTGAGGTGTTTTCTCACGCGCAACGATTTCTCTGCGAATGAGCCAATTTTGTAGATGATCCGCAGTGGTCAAGGTTAGAAAAAAACAGAAGGAGACGCCCATTGCCGCCATGATGGGGTGCATTGTGAAGGAGAGAATCAGCAATAGGATGGCCTGCCATCGCTTGCCCACGAGAATGCGCTCAACGGCGATAAGAATGAAAGCTGTTGCCAGAGCACGAGGATGTAGATACTGGTCCACCAGGGTGAGAGCCGTTCCTGCTACCGGAAGAGTAAACATGGCCGCCACCAATGCCACCGATGCCCATTTCGCTCGCTCATCGTCAAATAAAGTGCGCGCGATGCGGCTGCTAGCCCAAAGGATGAGGAAGAGGCTGATGAGATGCCAGGTCAACTCGGACCAGGTGACGGGAATATGGGTGGCTCGGACAAACTCGGCCATGCAGTGATCAAATTGGGTGGCTTGAAGTTGAATTCGGAAGAAATCTGCGTCGTGAGGGAAGAGAGCCGGGTTTAGATCGGCCTCGACTGCTGCAAGATAGACTCCGTCATCTTCAGCGCCTGGATGGTAGCCCATCACTGCAAACCCGAGCAGTGTGAAGAGGAGCACGGACAGAAGCCTGGCTGGAGATTTGTATCGCTTCAAACCGTCGAACCCCGTATACTAAGTTATAAACTGAGATGCTTCTGCCGTGGTAAAACGATCGTACATGCAAGTGGACGGAGGGACAACGCAGGTGCTTGCGACGGCAGATGACCGTGACTGCGCGCAGGAAAAGTTAGCGCTTGTGATTCCGACACTTTGCGAAGCCGAGAATATCGGAGGCCTGCTGGATTCCGTTCGCGCCGTCCTTGATCCGTTGAAGATTCCCTACGAAATCCTGGTTGTGGATGACGACAGCTCAGACGGCACGGCTGAGCTGGTCTCGATGATATCGCAGCAAGACCCACGGGTGCGCTTGCTTGTGCGCAAGGGCGAGCGGGGATTGTCTGGCGCGATTCTTCATGGCTGGCAGAACACGGATGCGGGCATTCTTGGAGTGATGGACGCCGATTTGCAGCATCCTCCGGAACTGTTGCCGCGGTTGCTCGGGGCGATTCAAGATGGCCGAGATATGGTGATAGGAAGCCGCTACACGCCGGGTGGTGGCGTGGGCGGGTGGAATCCCGTGAGAAAGCTTCTGTCTTCGGCCGCAGTTTGGGTGACCTGGCCGATTCAGCGGCGGCAGATCCGTGCAAAGGATCCCATGTCAGGGTACTTCATGCTGCGCCGCAATTGCATGGAACGAATTCCATTCCAGCGAACCGGATTCAAGCTGTTGTTGGAGATCCTGGTACGCGGGCATATCAAGACGATCGCTGAAGTTCCGTTTGCCTTTGGCAGCCGCTATCGCGGAGCGAGCAAAGCGAACTTCAGAGTGGCCTGGGACTACGGGCTTTTGCTGCTACGGCTCTACGGGTCACGACTCGGCTTTGGACAAAAGGCCTGAATTCTGCCGCGTTCTACATCGGCGGGAGGATCATTCTTAAGAGAAGAAACGCAGCGACACCGGCGAAGAACACAAGCGCCATGCGAATGCCTGGTTCGCGGTTAACCTCGGGCACAAGGTCAGTGGCCGCAACATAGAGCGCGACTCCGGCGGAGATGGGCAAACCGAACGGCAGCCAGCTTGGGATCAGCTCGATTACCAGTACGCCTGCCAGCGTTGCGGCGGCCAACGCCACTGCGGAGTAGAAGGCCATGGTGCGGCTTCGTCCGCTGGCGAGCATGACACTTGCCATTGTGAAGCCTTCAGGTGCTTTGTGCAGCAGGATGGCGAGAAAGATCAGTATGCCGAGCCAGTAAGAAACGACAAATCCAGATCCGATGGCAACTCCGTCGAAGAGGGCGTGTACGCTGAGGCCGGCCATTACTGCATTGCCGGTGTGGCGCGAAACAAATTCGCCTTTGTGCGTTTCTTCGCCAAAGTGAAAGTGGGAGTTGATGGTGTGCTCCAGCAGATGGACCACGCAATAACCGGCCATGATCAGGATGGGGCCAAGCCGAGGGCTCAGCTTCAGACTCTCGGGAGTCATTTCAATCAACGCAGTGGCCATCAAGAATCCTGCGCCGAGAGCGACGAAGTAGCGCAGATATCGTTCCACGCCGCGTGCTCGCACGAGCACCAGCCCTCCGGCTACGTCGGCTAGCGCGGCAATGGTGCCGAGGAGCAGTGAGATCTTCAGCATGGTCTTACCCGCTGTGGCGGATGTGCATTACATCCCCATCCTGCACGATGTACTCCTTGCCTTCAAGGCGCAATGTTCCTTTGGCCCTTGCGGCTGCTTCGGAGCCCGCGGCGAGGAGCGCATCCCAGCGAATGGTTTCCGCGCGAATGAAGTGATGTTCAAGGTCGGAGTGAATTGCTCCTGCGCCTTGGGGAGCCTTTGAGCCCAGTGGAATGGTCCATGCGCGGCATTCATCTTCGCCGGCGGTGAAGAAGCTGATGAGTCCAAGCAGCTCATAGCTTTTGCGAATGAGGCGCACGAGGCCGCTCTCATGAAGACCATAGCTGCCGAGAAACTCCGCAGCTTCTTCGTCGTCCATCTCCGCAAGCTCGGCTTCAACTTTGCCGCAGATTGCAGTTGCTCCTGCGTTGGGCCGGGACGCGACCTCGTCGAGTTTGTAGAGGCTGACGGCGGCGTTGAGGTCGTCGCCGAGAGTGGTGCTTTCGCCAATGTTTACCGCATAAAGGATGGGTTTTTGCGAGAGGAACATGAAGCCTTTGATCAGCTTCTTCTCGTCGGCGGTCATCTCAAGCTCGCGGAGAGGCTGCTCTTTTTCGAGGGCTTCCTTGGAACGGAGGAGGAGGGCTTGTTCGCGCTCGAGTTCGCTGGTGCGGCCTTTCTTCAGATCCTTCTCGAGACGTTCGAGGCGCTTCTCAACTTGCGTGAGATCGCTGATCATGAGGTCGAATTCGACGTTCTTGATGTCGCGCAAGGGATCGATGGGACCGACGTGGGGAATGGAGTCGTCTTCGAATGCGCGGAGGACGTGGATGAGCGCATCGACGTTGCGCAGACTGGTGAGGAACGCAGTCTCCTTGAGCGCTTCCTGGCCAATGGCGGCCACATCGACGTAATCGACGGTGGCGAAGGTGGTCTTTTTGGGCGAGTAAAGAGCGGCCAATTTGTCGAGGCGGTCGTCGGGGACGCGGGCTACGCCGATGTGTTCTTCGCGCGGATTGGAGTAGCCCTTTTCTTCGAGGCGGACCTTGGTGAGTATCTTGAACAACGATGTCTTGCCCACCTGCGGCAGGCCGATGATTCCTGTCTTCATGTATGTCCCATGGGGCTCACGGCAAGATGAACATATGCGCCGTACGAGCCTCTTCGATGATACAAGAGCGGGGCGGAAAGACAGTGGGCAGTGAAGAGTGGACAGTGAACAGTGGCTGGACCGATGGGCATTCGGCGGGCTTCAAATGGCTGCTTAAGTGGTTACACTACCTCGCTGAAAAGGCTGCTCAAGTGGTTACAAAACATGCGAAAAGGCTGCACAAGTGGTTGCATTTCGTTGAGACATGAACCTTGCGGGCAGCCTTTTTGATGTGTTTCGGTTGCAGAGAATTGAACTAAACGAAGTAAAGGGTTGCTTAGAATTGAACGCTTTTTTGGAAAATGCGTTCATTTTGCACGAGATGTGGATGTAATGCATTGAAAGTGAAAGAGTTATTTCGATTTTGTTTGCAGTGCAACTGCGTTCGAAATTGGGCTCCGTGATCCCAGGCTCCAGGCGATTGATCGTGTGTGTCCAACGATCCCATTCATCACGAAACTGCCGCGATGAATGGGCTCTCTCCTCACAGGATTCCGGTCATGATCGCAACGCCGAGATCCATGGGCCAGTGTGCGAGGATGAGCGGCGAAAGGCGGCGAAGGCGCAGATAGATCAGCATCCATACGAGGAGGAAGGGTAGGAATAAGAGGAAGTGAAACGCAATGTAGCGTCCATCGGGAATGAACGGAAACATGCAGTGCTGGGCTGAAAACCAGAACCCGGTAATGGCGACTGCAATCCAGGTGCGGCCGGTGAGCGCCTGCAACCGGGGAAGGACGTAGCCGTTGTAGGTCATTTCTTCCGTTGCCGATTGGATGACCCACCAGAACGCAATGCTGTACACGGTCGCCCACATGGGCAGCACGTGCTTTTGCATCAGAAACGCCATGGGCACCCTGGACATTGATCCGTATACCAACCAGCCCGCAAGACGACCACCTGCGTAGAAGAACGGATAAGAGAGCGCAAGGAGTCCCAGGCCAATCCACAGGTCGCGTCCCTTGCGCATGCGTATCGGCCCGATGAGGTCGCGGAGCCGGATGCCTTCCTTGTGAGTGAAGTAGCGCATGCCGAGCAGGCAGCAGATATCGACGAGGGTGCCGTAAATAATCCACCAGTTGCCGGCCTCGCGAAATGGCGCGGGCCGATGCAGCGCGTCGAAGATGAGCGCAAGAAGGCACTGAAACGTGAGCCACAAAACCGTGCGAGCCGGCGCAAGAAGCAGCGGACCGATCCATGGAATGCGGCCTGCTGCTCGACGCGCCTTGATTTGAGAGCGCGCGTTGACTGTGACCGAAACCAAGGTCGGAGCTTTATGTGCAAGCAGCATGAGCGCCAATCCCCGGCGCGAAGTTTAGCATGAACCTGATTCAACGGTCTGTGACAGTGATTTGCAGATCGGGCTGCTTGCTACACGCGGGAGGTTTCGGCTTTGGCTACAAGGATTACGGTGGCGAGGCCGAAGATGAGGATCACTGTTTCTACTGTCTCGCTTCGGTTGTGGAGCTTATTGAAGTGGACGGTGTTGGGATTGGTGACGTCGATTGTATCGATGGCTCCGCCGGAGGCGATGCGGTCGCGCTCCATGGAGGGGATGATGACGAACTGCGAGAAGGCGGTGAGCACGATCATGAGGACGACGAGGCCCATGGGCGGCAGAACGGCGCGGGGCTTGTAGATTCCCCATGCCGGTGCGAGAGCGAGCAGGGCGAGAGCCACCATGCCGGAGACGAGCCCCATGCCGTGGAGAATGTGCAGGAGCTGGCCAACGATGTTGCCGGCTGCGTGCGTACTCGACTGCAGGGACATAAAGGTGATGGCGGCAACTACAGGGAAAAATATCTCAGCGCCGAGCCAGACAATGAGCGCGAGATAAAGAAGCGTGCGAAGCAAAGTCTTCATGGGAAAAGAATACAGGGGTAAAGGGGAAGTTGTCGGAGAACGGAGACTGAGGGATTGATTAACTCCCATTGTGACCGGGAAGAGGAGAAACCATAAAGAACTTTAGATAGGTGGGGCTATCCCACCTTAACCACGATGAAACTGTGGCGAAGGTGGGGCACCCAGGCTTTAGCTGGTGCGCTTCAGGGCGCGCTTCAGGACTATTTCCAGAGCGGCCTTGGTTTCGGCGTATTCTTCGGGGGCGAGCGTGCCGGAGATTCTCTCGCTTTCGAGGGCGAACATCTCTTCCTTCAGCGCGTTGAGCAGAGCGGTGTTTTTGGACGCGGGTGAGGCGAAGGCTGGATAAGCTACCGAGGATGGATAAGCTGCACCGGTTGCTCCGTCGGTTGCAGGGAAGCCTGCCGGCTTGCGGAGGAGGAACGCCGCAGCGGCGATGAGGAGTAGCGCGAGTGCGCCGAGGATCCACCACTTGTATTTGGTGAGGGGCTCGGTGCCGCTGACGGGCGGTCCGATGCCACCGCCAGGCTGGCCGGTGGGCGCGGCGGTTCCCGCGTCAGGTGAATTGCCATCCGGCGCTCCTGCTCCCATGCCTGCGCCGCCTGCCGGGCCGCCTGCTGCCGCGCCCTGCTGCTCGCGGGGCATGTTGCCGGTGCCGGCTATGGTGAACTCGATGGGCTTGTTGGCGGGTGCGTTCTTGACGAGCCAGGTTTGCACGCCGGGATCTTCAGGGACGGACTTGAAGGCGGTTCCCGCACCGGGCGTGAAGGACATGCTCTTGGGCATGAGCACGGCAACATTGTCGGCGGGGAGGGTGACTTCCGCCTTCAGTGTAACTTTTCCGGCGCTGTAGGGGACGTGATAGGCGAGCTGAAAGAGCGTGTCCTTTTCGCCGTCGTCAGGCTGGATGGGGAAGTTGAAGGCATAGTGGCCTTTGGCGCCGAGGGGATCCATCTTGATGCTGGTGGGCAGGCCGTTGGGGCGCTGGCCGCCAACACCATCGACGGTGGCATCGGGAGGCAGGTTGACCTCGAAGGAACGGGCGCTCCACTGGGTGGTGGGCGGGGTGCTGGTGTTGTGGACGAAGTAGCGCTCGGTGATCTTTAGCTGGCCGTTCTCGGTTTCGACCTCGATAACGTCGGCCTCGATGTAGACTCCCTGGACTTTGGCGGCGACGTCGTAGACGGACAGGTCGCCGGGTGCGCCGCCTTGCGGAGCGGCGATGAAGTAGCCAGCACCCTGGTGGGTTACGCGCACCAGGTAGGGACTGTTGCCGGGCTCAGCGAGGGAGTAGTGGCCGCGCGCGTCGGTGGTGGCGTGGGCAACTTCGCCCATGCCGGCCTGGACGTCGACGAGGACTACAGGATCGCCGACTGCGGGCTTGCCGGTGGTCTTGTTGGTCACGGTTCCGGTGACGGTGGCGGCGTGGGCCAGAGAGCCTGCAAAGAGGAGGCTCAAAGCGAAAGTGCGAAATTGGGTCGATTTCATGGTCTTTGTTTGTTCCTATTTCTTTTCTGGTTTGAGAGAGGAGCCGAAGGACAACCGCAGATCCTTCGACTCACCACCCCCAGGCTGAGAAACGCCTGGGGCCCCGTTCGCTCAGGATGGCAGCCTTCATACGATCGAGCTGAAGAACAAAAGCAGGTTCTTCGACTTCCTAAGCTTCGCTCCGGTCGTTCAGGATGACCGGCCTTTTCGAGTGTTTTGGTTTCCCGCCCTTGCGCCAGAAAAAAGGCGCAAGAACGGGGCACGGAGCTTCATTGACTGTTCCGGCGCCGGTTTATCAGGCTTGCTGGAGGTGATCGATTTCGGCCATTAGCTGGGCGGTTTCGTTTTCAAGCTGGGCGCGCTGGACCTGAAAATCTTCCTCAGGGTATTTGCCGGCGCGATATTCGAAGTTGAGGTCGCGGAGGTTCTCGTAAAGCTGGTCTTTGCGTTCCAAAAGGTAGTCGAGCCGGGTTTTCTGTCGTTGGCTGGCAAAGACGTTCTCCGGCCAAAAGGTGTAGACGAGAAGCGCCAGGGTCAGCAGGACGCCAGCCATTTCACCTTGTGCTGTGGACATGGGTTAAAACCCTCCTTCGCCGGTTTCGCGGCGGATTTTTTCTCTGCGCTCGCGGTCGGCGGGGTCTTCGTTGTCGGGTGCGGGCGTGGCAGCCTGCGTTTTGCCGATGGAGATATTGGCCCAACGGCGGACGAGCAGAATGGTTCCGAGCAGGGCCGCGGCGAAGACAGCGAAGGGAGCGATCCAGGCTACAAGGTCGAAACCATGCGTGGTGGGCGCGGCGAGGACGATTGCGCCGTATTTGCCGACGAAGCTGTCGAGGATTTCCTTGTCACTTTGCCCCGCTTGGATGCCGGCGCGGAGTTCGGCCAGTTCGCCTGCGGAGTTTGGGCAGCCGACGTGGTTGCATTCGCCGAGGATCTGGGCGCAACTGCAGGTGCACATGAGGCGATGACTGAGGTCGTTGTAGCGGGAGCTTGAGTCGGTTGCGCCGACGGAGAAGCAGACGGCGATGGCGAGACACAATGCCTGGGCGGTCTTGATCCAGAATGTGATGCCGAGGCGGCGCGCAGGGGCTAAAGCCCGGCCATTTTGTGCGTGGTTTTCGGCACGACTGAAGTCGTGCCCTGATACAAAGCCATTCATTCTGAACGGCATCAGTGGCCGCCTTTCAGTGCGGGCTCGGTGGGGATGGGGCGCGAGGCGGGAATGCGGAGGGATGCGGTCGCCGGGCTCAGAGGAGGAACTAGGGCAAACAGCGTTCCGAGAACGAGGACGACGAGGCCGGCCCAAATCCATCCGACAAGCGGATTGAGGAAGGCCTTGATGATGGGCTGGCCGGTGTCGGGGTTGGTGCCTTCATAGACGACGTAGAGGTCCCACGGGAGTGTGGAGTGGATGGCGACCATGGTCTGGGGCTGCTCGCTGGCAAGATAGACACGTTTTTCCGGTGTCATCTGGAACTGCTTTTTGCCACCTTTGGAGACGTCGAGCAGGGCATATTCCGAGTTGTAGTTGAGGTTGGAGTCCTGGGTGAAACCGACACATTCCAGCGTGTATGGGCCGATGGACATGGTGTCGTGGAGGGCGAGTTCCTTTTCGATGTTGCGGTTGAAAGCCGCGCCGGCGAGACCGATTACAACGATCACCACGCCGATGTGGATGATGTATCCGCCGTAGCGGCGGGTGTTGCGGCGGGTGAGCAGCCATGTGGATACGATGAGGTTTTTGCCGGTTTGGCGGGAGATGACGCCGGCTCCGCGAAGGAACTCGCTCATGATGGCGGTGAAGACGCCGATGGAGATGGAGAAAGCGACAAGCGCGAAGAAGTTGCCGTAATCGAATGCGCCATCTTTCCAGGGGCGGACGCCAAGGGCGAGGCAGACGATGACCGTGGCCCAGAGGGCGATGGTGGGGATGACGAAGTTTCGGCGGATGCTTTTGAAGGAGGTGGCGCGCCATGGGAGCAACGGGCCGACGCCGGTGAGGAAGAGCAAAAACAGGCCGATGGGGATGGCTACGCGGTTGTACCAGGGAGCGCCGACGGTGACCTTGTTGCCGACGACGTATTCAGAAAGGATGGGGAAGAGCGTTCCCCAAAGGATGACGAAGCAGGCGGTGAGGAGTACCAGGTTATTGAAAAGGAAGCTGGATTCACGGCTGACTAGGGACTCGAGATGATGCTCGGCTTTGAGATGGCTGCGCTGCAGGATGTAGGTGAAGATGCAGACGGCGAGCACGATGCCCATGAATACCACGAACCAGGTGCCGATGGAGGACTGGGCGAAGGCGTGGACGGAAGAGACGAGGCCGGCGCGGGTGAGGAGCGTGCCGAGCAGAGTGAGCAGGAAGGTGGAGAAGATGAGCCAGACATTCCAGCTCTTCATCATTCCTTTCTTCTCCTGCATCATGACGGAATGAAGGAAGGCGGTGCCGGTGAGCCAGGGCATGAAGCTTGCGTTTTCAACGGGGTCCCAGCCCCAGTAACCGCCCCAGCCGAGGACGGCGTAGGCCCAGTGCATGCCGAGGAAGATGCCGGCGGTGAGGAAGAGCCAGGTGACCATGGTCCAGACGCGGGTGATCTTGATCCACTTTTCACCGGGGTAGCGCATCATGAGCGCGCCTAGGGCGAAGGCGAAGGGAACCGAGAAGCCGACGTAGCCGAGGTAAAGCATGGGGGGATGGATGACCATCTCGGGGTACTGGAGGAGGGGATTGAGGCCGTTGCCGTCGTCTGGAATGACGCCGTTGTAGAGGGCGAAGGGCGGTGCGGCGATGGTGAGGACTGCGAGGAAGAAGGTCTGGATGCCGGCCAGGATGGTTCCGGCATAGGCGTAGAGCTTGACGTCGGTTTTGTGGGTGAGCCGGAGAACAAAGCCATAGGCGGCGAGGAGCCATGCCCAGAGGAGAAGCGAGCCTTCCTGACCGGACCAGAGCGCGGAGAACTTGTAGGCGCCGGGGAGGGCGCGGTTGGAGTGCTCCATGATGTAGGTGATGGAGAAGTCGTTGGTGAAGACGGACCAGATGAGGGCGAAAGCGGCCGCGGTTACGGCGAGGAAGCCTGCGATGCCGGCGCGGCGGGCGGTGTCGGCGAGCCGTTCCGGAGAGATGGCGACCGGCTGTCCGGTGGCGATGAGGCGCAGGGCCATGGCTCCGGCGAGCAGATTGTAGGCGGCCAGCGCCAAAGCGATGAGAAGTGCGAAACTACCAAACGCTGCCATTGGAACTCCATGATGATTTTCGCATGCTGATGGGGGAGCGGGAAGCTCTTTGCTTACTAGCCTATTCTCAAACCATCATAGGCCTTCGGTGTGTGATTTAGCTCACACCATGGGTGGAGATGGAGGCGAGGGGAGTTAAGAGGGGGATGCGCGGGGTTCAGGCGGGAATTTCTGCTGGATTGGCGAGTAATTGGCCGGCGAGATGCAGCATTTCGTCGAGGCCGAAAGGGCGGGCGAGAAAACGGATCCAGCCGGGGGAGTAATCGGCTTCAGCCTCAGAGGCGCTGCCGAGTACCAGAATGGGAACCTTGGGGAGGCGGGAGTGGAGTTCGGCGACGAACGCGGGGCCGCCGATTCCGGGCATTTGGAGGCCAGAGATGACGAGGCCAAGATTTCCGGCAAATTGGGGCTGCTCGACCAGGCAGAGGGCCTCGGCTGCATCGCCAACGCGCTGGACGTCGTGGAAACGCCGTTCGAGGAGGGACTTGCGCAGGAACGCCTGGAGTGGATCGTTGTCCACTAGCAGGATTGTAGGCATGGCGTCCTAAATTCTTGAGGAGAGCACTGGCCGGGCCAGACCGCAGCTTGGATGAACTCGCTCTTACATTGGATGGCGAGAAAAAGGGGATGGTTGCCTGGGAAGCGCTTTCTGTTTGGACCGGCGACGCCCCGGGTTGGGTGACGGCCATCAGCCGAAGAGGAAATCTTTGTCGCGGAGTTCTTTGATGGAGTCGCGGAGTTTGGCGGCCTTCTCGAATTCGAATTTCTTAGCGGCTTCGCGCATGTCAGTTTCCAGCTTGGCGATGTAGGCATCCACGTCGGCCTTGGTCTGGAATTCGGGCAGGCCCTCGGCTGCTTCGACTTCTACGTCGCCGTATTCGGCTTTGAGGATTTGGGCAAGACCCATGTCCATGGTGTTGATGATGGATTGCGGCGTGATTCCGTGCTCCTCGTTGTAGGCGCTCTGGATAGCACGGCGGCGATCAGTCTCGTCCATGGCGCGGCGCATGGAGTCAGTAATTTTGTCGGCGTAGAGGATGGCTTTGCCCTCAAGATGGCGCGCGGCGCGGCCCATGGTCTGGATGAGGGAGCCGGCGGAGCGGAGAAAGCCTTCCTTGTCGGCATCGAGGATGGCGACGAGAGAGACTTCAGGGAGGTCGAGGCCTTCGCGGAGGAGGTTGATGCCGATGAGGACGTCGAACTCGCCTTTGCGGAGGCCGGCGAGGAGCTTGACGCGCTCGAGGGTTTCAATCTCGGAGTGCATGTAGCGGCATTTGACGCCGACCTCGGTGTAGTAGCCGGCCAGATCTTCAGCCATGCGCTTGGTGAGGGTGGTGACGAGGACGCGTTCGTTGCGTTTGGCGCGGTCGCGGATTTCGGCGAGGAGGTCGTCGATCTGGCCTTTGACGGGGCGGATTTCGACTTCGGGGTCGACGAGGCCGGTGGGACGGATGACCTGCTCGACGACTACGCCGGCGGAGCGCGTCAGCTCATACGGGCCGGGAGTGGCGGAGACGTAGATGGTCTGGTGAATGCGGTTCTCGAACTCCTCGAATTTGAGCGGGCGGTTATCGCGCGCCGATGGGAGCCGGAAGCCGTAGTCGACGAGGTTTTGCTTGCGGCTCTGGTCGCCGTACCACATGCCGTGGACCTGGGGAATGGTGGCGTGGCTCTCATCGATGAAGAGCAGGAAGTCGCGGGGGAAGTAGTCGAGGAGCGTGGGTGGCGGCTCACCGGGAAGACGGCCGCTGAAGTGGCGTGAGTAATTCTCAATTCCGTGGCAGTAGCCCATAGACTTGATCATCTCGAGATCGAAGCGGGTGCGCTGATGGACGCGCTGCGCCTCGACCATGCGGCCTTCGGCCTCAAGCTGCGGAACCCATTCGTTGAGCTCCTTGACGATGGAGTCGATGGCGCCGGCCTTGCGTTCCGGCTGGACGACGTAATGGCTCTTGGGATAGATGGGCAGGCGAGAGTACTTCTGCTTGACAGTGCCGAAGAGGG
>Ga0187847_10000430_pt1 | contig 47496 bp, 41 predicted proteins | sample June2016WEW_4_10_FD_132458 | JGI IMG/M metagenome (GOLD analysis project Ga0187847, IMG submission 132458) | Peatland microbial communities from SPRUCE experiment site at the Marcell Experimental Forest, Minnesota, USA - June2016WEW_4_10 | ecosystem: Environmental > Terrestrial > Soil >...
CGCTCCAGGATGATGACATTCTTCTTGCCCCGGAGCGCCTCCACGAGGGCGGCTTCAGGAAAGGGGCGAAGGACGTTGACGTGGATGGAGCCGACGCTGGAGTTGCGGGTCTGGCGCAGGTAATCAACCGCGGCCTCGATGTTTTCAGCGGCCGAGCCTAGGGAGACGAAGACCGTTTCGGCGTCTTCGGTCTTGTATCGGCTGATCAGCCCGTAGCGGCGGCCGGTCAGTTTGGCGAAATCTTCGTAAGCTTCTTCAAGGAAATGCAGAATCGGCTCGGCGAAGTTGTTGCGCCGCGCCACCACGCCGTTCATGTAGTGTTCCTGATTCTGCACCGGCCCCAGCAGAATGGGGTTGGTCAGGTCCATCATCTTGGGCACGCGGCGGCGCGTGGGGCCAAAGAGCGTACGCTGCGCCTCGGTTGGGCAGTCGATGATGTCGTCGGGCGCTCCGAGATACTCGCGGATCAGCTCCGATTCGTGCTTGTAGAAGGTCCGCTCAAGGTGCGAGGTGAGGAACCCGTCCATGATGTTCATGCCGGGGGTCAGGCTAAGCTCGGTCACGCGGCGCAGGATCAGCGCCTGGTCGGCGGCCTGCTGCGCGTCTTTGCCAAAGAGCATGATCCAGCCGGTGTCGAGAGCGCCGTAGATGTCGTCGTGGCCGCAATGCACGTTGAGGGCGTGCTTGGTGAGCGCGCGCGCGCCCACTTCGAGTACCATGGTCGATCCCTTGCCCGGAGCGTGGTAATACTGCTCGACGCCGTAGACCACTCCCTGGCCGGAGGTGAAGTTGACCACGCGCTTGCCGCAGACAGAGTGGGCAATGGCGCCGCCCTGGGCAGCATGTTCGCCCTCCGTTTCGATGGCGATGGTGTTGTGCCCGAAGACGTTCAGATTGCCTTCGGCATAGGCCTGCTGGAAGAGCTCGCCGCCCTCGGTCGAAGGCGTAATCGGATAAAAGACACCTGCGTCGGCGATGCGCGTCTCGGTGTGGTATGAGACAAGCTGGTTGCCATTTGCGGTAACACGGATACCGGGAAAGCGAGCGGTAGCGGTCATAAATCCCTCTCTGTAGGTCCATTGTTTCAGGTCAAAATTTCTTGGCGTACGGTGGGAGGCCGAGTCAACGGGCGGGCTCCGAACTGTGTGACCTCAACAAATCCAAGCGACGAACCCGCAATCCGCTGGGGAAAGCGGCCTGTCTATCCAGTATGCACCCTAAGAAGGGGGACAGTGTCCCATGGTATGGGATGTGCGCCTCACCTTCTTCAATGCGTTCAAATCGGCAGTAAACGTACGTATTTTCGTTCGATTCGACAGCAAACGCACACATCGAAACAGCAAGAAGATCATCGATAAGTGACTGATCTTTGCTAATATATCGGCAAGGAGTCTGCGCAATGAACATTACTTCCCCCTTCTTTGTTGTCCCGGTCATCGTTCTCGTCTTCACGGTGTCGATTCTCTTCGCCACGAGTACGAAGGAAGACGGGCCCTCCTCGCATTGATCCGCGCTCAAAGGGTACGCGGCAACGTCTGCGACAAGCGTCCTCCGCCGCGATCGCGGCAAACGCCTCTCGCAAGCCGCAGCCGGAAGGCCTAAGCTTTGCAAAGGCAAAAGGGCCGCTGCACCTTCGCGCAGCGGCCCTTGACTGACCTGATTGGGTTTGCAGCCTAATTCTGCGGCTTTGTTTCGTCCTTCTTTTGGTCCTTCTTGTTCTTGTCCCTGGCGGTCTTCTTGTCTTGTGGATTGGCAGTGGCCGGCGGCGCGGGCTTCGCGGCCGGTTCAGCCTTAGGCTTTTCAACTGGCTGTGCGGCCGGTGGCGGTGCGGGCCTTGCCATCGGCTCGGCTTCAGGTTTCACGGCTGGCTTAGTAGCAGACGCGGGCGGTGGTGGAACGGGCTTCGCGGGCGCAGCCGCAGCCGGTGCAGGCTTTGGCGCTGGGGCTGCTGGCGCGGCAGGAGCTTTGGCTCCGGGAGGCGGAGCAACCACCGCGTGGCCCGGCAAAGCCCTGACTGGCGGAACTGCCTTCACCGGCGGCTCCTTGGGTTGTGCGCCGGGCGTGGCGGAGAGGAGCTTGCCCTGCTCGTTGATGAGGGTTGGGCGCTGGGCGCTCACCGGTACCGGGCGAGCAGGCGGATGGCCGGCAAACGGGTGCGGATTGGGCTGGGCTTCCGGACGGTCCAGCACCTGTACGCGATCGAGTTGATGCACGTCCACCACAACGGCAGCCCTCTGCGCGGAATGGCCGGCGGCAAAGTCGCTCTGGCTCATGGCGGAAACGCCAATGGTGCGATTGACGTAGGTGACGTTGACGACATTGATATTCACATAGGTGGTTTGCACGTGAACGCGCTGGCTCTCGCCGATGTTGGAGTGGTTGATCTCATCGAGGTAGCGGGGGCTGGTGTGATACCAGGGATGGTAAGGCTCGCCGGGGCCGAGCGGAAACCAGACGGAGACGCCTGCGCCGCCCACATGAATCCCGCCGGCAAAGACCACCAGCGCGGGCGACCAGACCGGATGCGCGGCCGGCGGTCCGGGAATCCATCCCCAGCGGCCTTGGTATGAGACCCAGCGGCCATAATGGAAGGGCGCGTAACCCCAGGACTCATCCTCGACCCACACCCATCCCCAGGGCGCGTGGTTCACCCAGTGGCCATAGTGGTAGGGCGCCCAGCCGGCAGGAACATTGTTGGGGAACCAGATAGCCCCGTATTCGGTGCCTGGCATCCATGCGCCGCTGGCATCCAGCTCGTAGGCACCAGGGATTTCGGGACTCATATAGCGGTAAGAGGCCACGTCAGCCATCTCCAGATCGCGTGCGTGACTCCACTGGTCCAGGCCGTCCCAGGTCGCCGATTGCAGCCACTGCGGAACGACGGGGTTGGAGCCGACCAGTTCCAGGGCCTGTCCCGCGTCGATATCCTGGGCGAATCCGCCCGCGCCGGAGACGAGCACTTTGTTTGAGAAGTTGGTGAAGATGGCCGCGCCATCTTCGGGCAGCACATCCACGCGCAGCCCTCCTGACGGGGAAAGCCCGGCGCTGCCGCTAGGAGTGTTGATGTGCAGCCACTGGCCCGGCCACAGGCCGAAGCAGCGAATGCGGACCGAACCCTTGGCGACACCGATTGAGATGCCGCTTGGCGTGTCGTCGCCAAAGCTCACGTCGGAGTTCGGTCCGATGCGAATGAAAGTCTGGCCGACCTGGACCTCGGCGCGGCCGTCCGAGTCGGTGAAGATGCGGTCGCCGGGACCAAACGGGAGATTGGGCAAGGCCTGGCCCCAGTCGTCGGAGCCTATCTGCTGGATGGATACTGTGCCGGAGATAAAGGAGAGCCGTCCTGCCTGGGCGGGCGGGTCATCCTGGGCCGGCGAAGAAGTCGAAGCGAACGCCAGGAAGGCAGCAGCGGCGGTCGCCAGCAGCAGTCTCCGGGCAGAAGCGCGAGGGAGTAATTGCATTGGGTCAGTTCCTTTCGTTCTGTATTTGAGGTTTCTCACCGGACGAGGCCGGCCTCTCGGGGAAGCGGCACGCCAGGAGGGTTGCTGTTATCGTCGCGGCTCACGAGGGGAGCATACCGCCGGGGCCTTGCTCATGCGAGACCCTTCATGCTGGATACTAACCCCATTTGGCCAGGAAAGTAGCAAAAGATGTGGCCGCGGAAAGCAGTATCCGAGGAACCTTTCCACCCGAACTGGCGTATAACGAGGCTAGAGGGCGATTGCTGCTATGCGAAACACACTGTGGAATATGATGCGGAATGCGACAACTTTGGTTGCGGGCCTGGCTTTGGCGGCGGGAATAGCTGGCTGCCGGGTCAACGTGGAAAAGGGCGCCAACGGCGAAGACAAGAACGTCCAGGTGGATACGCCTTTTGGCGGAGTCCATGTGAATACCGATCAGACCACCGCGGCGGACCTGGGATTGCCGGTCTATCCCGGCGCGGAATTGGTCAAGGGCGACGACAAGCACAAGTCGGCCGACGTGCATCTCGGTTTTGGCGAATGGGAGTTGCGGGTGAGGGCGGTTTCCTATGCCTCCGGGGACAGCGAAGAGAAGGTAACAGCCTTTTACAAGAAGGCTTTGGGCCGTTACGGAGACGTGATTACCTGCCAGAACAACGCCCCCATTGGCTCGCCTGCCACGACCTCAGAGGGGCTGTCTTGCGCCGACGACAAGAACAACGCCAGTGTCAAGATCGACCACAGCGACTACGGAACCAGCAAGAACAGCCTGGAACTGAAGGCCGGCTCCAAGCGCCACCAGCACATTGTGGGATTTGAAGAGCCCAAGGAGAGCAAGACCCGTTTCGCCCTGGTCGCGCTGGATCTGCCCTCCGGGGTGGATTCGAACTCCGGCAAGAGCGATTAGCGGCTGCTGGATCTGCCGCTAGACGAAGATTGCTTAGCCGATTGCTTGCGAAGTTGCCGCAAGGCACACGGCCGACAGCCGCCGGATGCCTTCCCGAATCTGTTCCGGGGATGCGTTGGAGAAGTTCAGGCGCATGAAACGCTGTCCGCTGGCGTCGGGAAAAAAGTCTCGCCCCGGCACGAAGAGAACCTTGCGCGCCAGCGCTTCGCGCATCAGTTCATTCGTGTCCACTCTCTCGGGACAGGTGACCCAGAGAAACATCCCCCCTTCGGGATGCGTCCACGAGAAGCCCGGTGGCATGGTCTCCCGCAGCGTGGCGTCCATGATCCGGTAGCGCTCCCCGTACGATTGCCGGATTCGCTCGACGTGAGCCGGGCTGTCAAAGTCGGCAAGGTAGCGATGAACGACCCGCTGGTCCAGACTCGACGTATGCAGATCGGCAGCCTGCTTGGCGATGGTCAGCTTGCGGCGAATCTCTTCGGAAGCAACCACCCATCCAATCCGCAGGCCGGGCGCGATGGTCTTGGAGATGGTGCTCTGGTAAATGACAATTCCTTCCGTATCGAGCGATTTGATGGGAGGAATGTCTTCGCCTGCGTACCGCAGGGCGCCGTAGGGATCGTCCTCCACCACAATGAGTCCGTAGCGAGCCGCAATGGAATACAGCGCTTTTCGGCGCTCGGCCGTCAGTGTCACTCCCGTGGGATTCTGAAAATTGGGAATCGTATAGAGGAACCTGGGGCTTTCGCGCTCAATGATTTCAGGCAGAGCCTCCGGGATAAGCCCTCCGTCATCGGTGGGCGCGGCGGCAAACCGAACCTCAAACATCTGAAATGCCTGCAAGGCCGCCATGTACGTCGGGCTTTCGGTGAGAACGCAGTCGCCGGCATCCAAGAAAATCTTGCCGGCCAGATCCAGCGGCTGCTGCGAGCCGGTGGTGATGAGGATATCGTCGGCGGTGCAGGCGATCCCGCGCTTGCGGGACTCCGCTGCAAAAGTCTCCCGCAATGGCGCGAAGCCTTCGCTGGGTCCATATTGCAGCGCGGCGGCTCCGCCCTCGCGCAGCACGCTCTCAGTCGCCGCGAGGACTTCGGCGACGGGAAACAACTCCGGCGCGGGAAGCCCGCCGGCAAAGGAAATGATGTCGGCCTGCTCGGTAACCTTGAGAATCTCGCGGATCGTCGAGGGCTTCACAGCGCTCATCCTGTGCGCAAACCTGGTCTTCATGCCTCTTCCCCGCTCTTGATCCTGGATTTTACCCACAAGCGCAATCCCGCGCTTGCTTGTCGAATGAGTTTAGCAGAGTGGCAGTTCCATGCTAACCCCACTGAAGCGAATCAATCGGCAGGACAGGCGCCGTGAGCGAGCCATCTGATAAGAGCAGTCAACGTCAACTTGCAAACCGAGGATGCTCCCTGCCAAACTGGTACGTGGCCACCCAAACAATCGTCATCCTCGATTTCGGTTCGCAGTATACGCAACTGATAGCGCGGCGCATTCGCGAACAGAACGTCTTCTCCGTTGTGCTGCCCTGCACGGCGCCTATCGCCGAGATTCAGGCGCTTGCGCCGCTGGGGATCGTCCTCTCAGGCGGGCCGTCGTCGGTTTATGACGCGGACGCTCCGGCGGCTGACCCGAAGCTGCTGGAGCTGGGCATACCGGTGCTGGGCATCTGCTATGGGCTGCATTTCATTGTGCATCACCTGGGCGGGAAGGTGCTTGGCGCGCCGCGGAGGGAGTATGGCCACGCCGAAGTCGCACTTGAAGACGGCGCTTCGCAATTGTTTGCCGGGCTGCCCGCGACGCTCCAGGTCTGGATGAGCCACGGCGACGAGGCGGCCGAACTGCCCGCCGGCTTCCGTCGCACAGCCATTTCCGCCAATGCCCTGGCCGCATTCGAGAGCGCGGAGCGCCGCATCTGGGCGGTGCAATTCCATCCCGAGGTGCATCACACGCCGCTGGGAGCGCGGATCATCAAGAACTTTGTCTTTTCGATCTGCGGGGCGCGCGGGGATTGGACTCCGGCTCATTTCATTGAGACCACGGTGGCAGCGATTCGCGAGAAGGTTGGCGCGGGCCACGTGATCTGCGGACTTTCGGGCGGGGTGGATTCGTCGGTGGCGGCGGTGCTGGTGCATAGGGCCATCGGCAGCCAACTGACCTGCATCTTCGTCAACAATGGCGTACTGCGCAAGAACGAATTCTTGAGCGTGCAGAAGAATATGCGCGACAATCTCGGCCTGAAGGTCGTCGCCGTGGATGCGAGCGAACGCTTCCTCGCGCGCCTTGCTGGGGTGACCGACCCGGAGTCCAAAAGGAAGAGGATTGGCGCGGAGTTTATCGCTGTCTTCGATGACGAGGCCGCGCGCATCGCCAAAGAGACCGGAGGCGTGGAGTGGCTGGTGCAGGGCACGCTTTATCCCGACGTGATCGAGTCGTCGAGCGTCAAGGGGCCAAGCCAGACCATCAAGAGCCACCACAATGTGGGCGGCCTGCCGCTGGGGATGAAGCTCAAGCTGATTGAGCCGTTGCGGGATCTGTTCAAGGACGAGGTCAGGCGGATCGGGCGCGACCTCGCAATGCCGGAGGAGATTCTTGGCCGGCAGCCGTTTCCGGGGCCTGGACTGGCGGTGCGCATCCTGGGCGAGGTGACGCCGGAACGGGTGGCGCTCTTGCAGGAGGCCGATGAGATTGTGGTCGCCGAGATCAAGGCGGCCGGGCTTTACTCGTCGATCTGGCAGAGCTTTGCCGTGCTGCTGCCGGTGATGAGCGTGGGGGTGATGGGCGACCAGCGGACCTACGCCTACACCTGCGCCGTGCGGGCCGTTCATTCCGAAGACGGCATGACCGCCGACTGGACGCCGTTGCCCTATGAGGTGCTGAAGCGCATAAGTAGCCGCATCGTCAACGAAGTGCGGGGCATTAACCGCGTCGTCTACGACATCACCTCGAAGCCGCCGGGGACGATCGAGTGGGAGTAATTTGACATCAGGGCAGTACTGCAGGACTGGCAGTGCGGGAAATCCCTCTTAAAAAGTGGTTTACGACTTTTTATGGCATTATTTTAGAAATATGCCATAATATATGAAAGGTGGCAGACAATGACAGAAACGGTAGTTTTGGGTGAGAGTGGCAGAATTGTGTTGCCGGCGGCAATCCGAAGCCAGTTTGGGCTCAAGACAGGAGACCGCCTGACGGTGATCGCCAAAGAGAGTGGGATTGAAATTGTGAGCCTGCAAATGGCACTTCAACAGGTTCGGGCCTCCATCATCAAGAAGCGTGGAAGCCTCGAAGGGATTCTCGATGAGTTCTTAGCCGAAAGACACGAGGAAGCACGCCGCGAGAACCAGGAGTTGGTGCGTGAGTAGCATTGTTCTGGACTCGTCGGCAGCCCTCGCCATGATTCTTGGCGAACCTGGCGGCGTGATCGTGATGGATGCATTTCTGCGGCAGGATGAGACTATTGCCATCAGCGCTGTGAACTGGAGCGAGGTCCTGGTTCGTATGCAGCGGGAGATGGATGGATTCGAAGTTGGCACTCTGGGCGCTTTACTGCCGGGGGCCGAGGTAGTTCCATTCGGCCAGGCCGAAGCGGAAGCAACGGCCCGGCTTGCTCTGGATTGCTCCTCTCTTTCGCTGGGCGATCGGGCCTGTCTCGCGCTTGCCAAGCACCGAAATACTGCCGCATGGACCACCGATAAAATATGGGCGCGCATGAATACGGGGACGGAATTGAGGTTGCTTCGCTAGAAGCTGGCGTGCGCCTGAGCATCGCGCAATACCCACCAACGATTGGGATTTCACGATCCCCCTGCGGGTTGCGCGCGCAGCAAGGCCACCTCGCGGCTGAGCGCGTCGAGGCGGGCAAGCAGTTCTTCGTGGCGCTTGTCGGCGGCGGAGGGGTCGAAGGCTTCCACGTAAAACGTGCCGTTCGGCTCCAGTTGGCAGCGGCGCACCTGATGCACGTCCTCGAAGCCCTGGCGATGGATGACCGAGAGCAGTTCTTCGCGGCTGAGCGACTCGCGGGCCAATGCCTTCTGATCGATCTGGCCGTTGCGGACCAGCACCGTCGCCCGGCCCTCGAGCGCGCGCGTCAGCCGGCGGGAACGGAAGAGCACACGCACCACCAGCCAGTTGATGGCCAGCAGGCTGAAGGCGCCAACGATGCCGCCGGTCACCGAGTTGTCGTCGCCGATGATGGCGTTTTGCACGGTGTTGGAGAGCGAGAGCAGGACAACCAGGTCGAAGGGGTTGAGCTGGGCCAGCTCCCGCTTGCCGAAGAGGCGCAACAGCAGAACCAGCACCAGGTAGACGATCACCGGGCGAAGCAGCTTCTCCAGGATCGGAAGCGGCAACTGAAACATGTGGTCGAAGACAAGCGAATGAGGCATGTAACGAGGATAGCTGGAATCAGTTCTTTCTTTCCATGCGCAGTGTTACATCCACGGTGTGGGTCTCGATAAGCGCAAAAGAGCTAATTCGGCCGGGGGCCTGAGGCGGAGCGGCGGCGGAAGCGATCATCGACCGGCTGGCGGTCTTTGAAGCCGGAGTCGACGGGGTGCCAGTGCTCGATGGCCGGCTCGCCCATGCGCCAGCAGAGCAGCACCACCTGGTCGTCAAGGCGGCAGGGAAAATCGAGCAGCCCGGCTTCGAGATCCTTCACCTGCACGCCAATGGAGTCGATCTCGGCGATGCTCTCGCGGACCCGCTGCACGTGGGATTCGACCTCTCCGCGCAGCTTGGCCACCTTGGTAACGTCGACTCTCATGCCGCCGGAGAGATAGATGCGCCGGGCCAGTTCGGAGAGGCCGGACTCGACCTCTTCGGCTGACTGTTTGCCTTCGATGGCGCGCCTCAGCAGCGACTCCAGAACGGGGAGCAGGGACTGCGCTTCGTCGAGAGTGAATGTCCTCATCGGTGTACCCTGCCTCTAGGATACGACGAAACGGGGGCGGAAGGACAGGGAATAGGGAACAGGGAATAGGGAGTAGGGAATAGGGAGTAGAGAGCAGCAGACAGCGAGGGGCGCGGCCGCGCAATTCCACTGTTCCCTGTTCCCTATTCCCTGTTCCCTGCCTTCCCCCTTTACAATCAAAAGAATATGATTCGTTTTTCCACTGCCGGGGAGTCGCATGGGGAGGCCTTGATCGCGCTGGTCTCGGGGCTGCCGGCTGGCGTGCCGGTCGATCTCGACTTCGTAAACCGCGAACTGTGGCGGCGTCAGCAGGGGTATGGTCGCGGCGGGCGCATGAAGATTGAAACCGACAAAGCCCACGTGCTCAGCGGCGTGCGGCACGGCAAGACCATTGGAGCACCCATTGCCATAGAGATCGTCAACCGCGACTGGAAGAACTGGGAAGAGAAGCTCCCGGTCGAAGCCGGCGACCCTGCCCTGCACCAGTCTGTGGCCTCGCCGCGGCCCGGCCACGCGGACCTGGCAGGCGCGCTCAAGTTCAACTTCCCCGACGCCCGCTACGTGCTGGAGCGCGCGTCGGCCCGCGAAACCACCGCTCGCGTGGCCGCCGGGGCCCTGGCCAAGCTGATGCTGCGGACTCTCGGCATCGAGGTGGCCAGCCACGTGATTCGCGTGGGACGCGCCGAGCTCGACCGCGTCGCCGCATGGGAGGAGATCGCCGCCCTTGCCGCCCGCGATGAGGTTGTGCTGGGCTGCGTGGATGCGGCCTCCGAGGCGCTCATGAAGGAAGAGGTGGAAGAGGCTGCCCGCACCGGCGACACAGTGGGCGGCGTCTTCGAGGTGGTGGTGCATGGCGCTCCCGCCGGCCTGGGCAGCTACGCCAACTGGGACGAGAAGCTGGACGGGCTGCTGGCGGGTTCGGTGATGAGCATTCAGGCAGTCAAGGCGGTCGAAATCGGTCGCGGCGTGGTGGCTGCCGAGAGCTTCGGCTCCGCGGTTCATGACCCGATCCACTATGCCAGCGAGAGCGGCGAGAAGCCAACTCGCTTTACCCGCCCGCGAAACAACGCCGGGGGAACCGAGGGCGGCGTCTCGAACGGCGAAGACATTGTAGTGCGCGGCTACCTGAAGCCGATTTCGACGCTGCGCAGGCCACTGGAGTCGGTGCGCTTTGACACCCGCGAGGCCACCAGCGCAAGTTACGAGCGCAGCGACATTTGCGTCGTCCCAGCGGCTGGCGTGGTCGGCGAAGCAATGGTGGCGCTGACGATTGCGCGGCTGGCTCAGGAGAAGTTCGGCGGCGACTCGGCGCTGGAATTGCAGCGGAATTTCAGGGGATACATCGAACAGATACGGAAGTATTAGCAGGCGCAGATGATTCTGAAGATCGTTAAGTATCCCGAAGCGGTGCTCTCGCGGCCTGGTGAACCGGTCACCGAGTTCGATGCCGAGTTGCGCAAGCTGGTGGCCGACATGTTCGAGACCACCTATGCCTCGCAGGGCATCGGGCTGGCCGCGCCGCAGGTGGGCGTGTCGAAACGCCTGACGGTCATCGACCTGAGCGTGGGCAAGGAACCCAAAGACAAATTGGTGCTCATCAATCCCGAGATCATATCGAGCGAGGGAAAGCTCTACGAGGAGGAAGGCTGCCTGAGCTTTCCCGAGATTCGCGAGAAGGTGGTGCGCGCAGCCAAGGTGCGCATCCGCGCCCAGGACGAGAATGGCAAGTGGTTCGAGATGGACGGCGCAGACCTGATGGCGCGCTGCATGCAGCACGAGATCGACCACGTGGACGGCATGTTGTTCATCTTTCGCATGAGCGCCCTCAAGCGCGACCTGGCCCTGCGCAAGATTCGCAAGATGCAGCGCGCGGGCGAGTGGTAGAGTCCCCATGACGAAGCGGATGAAACTGGTCTTCTGCGGGACTCCGCAGTTTGCCGTGCCCACGCTGGAGGCATTGCTGGCAGCCGGCCACGACCTTGCATTGGTGGTCACGCAGCCCGACCGTCCGGTGGGCCGAACGCAGCAGCTTACCGCGCCGCCGGTCAAGCTGGCCGCGTTGGCCGCGGGGCTCGCGGTCACGCAACCGGAAAAGATTCGCAACAACGCGGAGTTTCGCGAGCAATTGGAATCGATCACTCCCGACGCCATCGTGGTTGTCGCATACGGGCGTATGATTCCGCCGTGGATGCTGGCGCTGCCGCGGCTGGGCTGCATCAATCTGCACGCCAGCTTGCTTCCGAGGTATCGCGGTGCGGCGCCCGTCCAGTGGGCGGTAGCCAATGGCGACGCCTTCACCGGCAACACCACCATGCTGCTCGAAGAGGGCCTCGACACCGGCCCGATCCTGCTTCAGAGGGCGCTGGCCATCGCGCCGGAGCAGACAGCGACCGACTTACTCCACATTCTGGCTGCGGGGGGCGCGCCGCTGGTGGTGGATACTCTGGCGGGCCTGGACGCTGGAAGCCTCCAGCCCAAGCCACAGAATCACGCGGGCGCCACACTCGCTCCGATTCTTGTGCGCGAAGACGGGCAGATGGATTTTGCCGCGTACACGGCCACGGAGCTCAAGAATCGCTGGCGCGGATTTCAGCCCTGGCCCGGAGCCTTCACAACGCTTGATGGAAAAAAGCTGATCGTTCACCGCATGAGCGTCGTGGACGCTTCGAGTTTTGCTGCGCCGCCGGCCGCTGTGCCAGGGCTGATTCACGTCGAAAGCCAGCGTCTCTTTGCCGCCTGCGCGCAGGAGACTTGGCTTGAGCTTCTCGAAGTTCAACTGGAAGGCAAGAAGCGGCTTGCGGCAGCCGAGTTTTTGCGCGGAACCACGCTGGTTAACGGCTCGCGGTTCGGGACTCCGAAACAATGACAAGCCAGCAAAAGACAGGCTTGAACGCCGGCCCTGGAAAGACCGCGCCCAAGAATCGCAATACAGAGATTTCGAAGGCGCGCAAGGCTGCCTTTGCGGTTTTGATGGCCGTCGAACGCGGGCAGGCCCACTCCGACGATCTGCTGCGCGGCAAGGCCGTCAACGCGCTTTCCCCGGCTGACCGCAACCTTGCTACGGCGCTGGTGCTCGGCGTACTGCGCTGGCAGATTCGGCTCGACCACCAGTTGCAGGCCCTGCTGGCCCGGCCCAACGCCAAACTCGATGCCGAGATCCTCATCGCTCTGCGCCTGGGAGCCTTCCAGATTCTGCAAATGGACCGCATCCCCGCCCGCGCCGCGATCGACGAGAGTGTGGAGCTGGCCAAGCAGGCGGGCCATCGTTTCGCCTCCGCCATGGTCAATGCCGTCCTCCGCAAGCTCGGCAAAGCTTCTCAATCCGAGCCAGAGCGGCTTACTTCTCAATCCGAGCTAGAGCAGGTTGCTTTGAAAGGGCACGACTTTAGTCGTGCCGTAAGGGCTGCAATATCAACGCGGGCTTTAGCCCCTGAGGGAAGTCTCTCGGACGATATAGAGGCCCATCCGGCCTGGATAGTCGAGCGCTGGATCAACCTTTACGGCATGGAGACGGCGCGGGCCATCTGCCGCCACGGCCAAAGCCAGCCTAAGCTGACGGTGCGCCTTGTCGCTCCCGAAGTCGAAGCCGAACTCGTCCACTCCGGCATCGTTCTCGAACCCGGCGAACTGCTCACCGCCGCCCGCATCGTCGTCCACGGCGACGTAACAGCGACAGCGGCCTTCCGCGAGGGCCGTGTACGCCTTCAGGATGAAGGGTCGCAACTTGTGGCCGAGCTGGCTGCGTGCGCGAGCGACATTCTTGACGGAAAAGTAAAAAGCATCCTCGATGCCTGCGCCGCTCCGGGCGGAAAGATGCTGATCCTGGCCGAGCGCAACCCTAAAGCCCGCATCGTGGCCTATGAATCCAGCGCGCCCAGATTGCGGCAGTTGCAGGATCGCCTTGCGCATCTCGGCGAACGAGTGGAATCTCGTCTGGGAGACGCAACCGCACTCACCGAAGATGCGGCCTTCGACATTGCCCTGGCCGACGTGCCGTGCAGCGGCACCGGGACGCTGGGCCGTAACCCGGAGATTCGCCACCGCCTGCGTCCCGAAGACCTAAGCCGTCAGGCAGCCCGCCAGCGGGCGATCTTCAGCGCCGCACTGCGCGCCGTCCGTCCCGGCGGGAGCGTCTTCTACTCTAGCTGCTCGTTGGAGCCAGAAGAGAACGAGCTGGTGGTCGCCGCCGTGCTGGCCGCAACGCCGAACGCTCGCCCGCTTTCGCTCGAAGCCCGCATCGGCGAGCTGCTGGCCGCCGGGATTCTCACGCCTTCCGGCGCGGAGCGGCTGCGCGGCGTGCTCACGCCGGAAGGGTTTCTGAGCTTGCTCCCCGGCGTGTTTCAGACGGACGGCTTTTTCATTGCGATGATCGTCCGCGGAGAGAATCAAGCCTGAGACGCCACGCAAGCAAACTCTACTCCGCCGCCAGCCGCAGCTCCGCATAGTCGCGTCCCAATTCGGCGCAGAGCGCTTCCACCACCAGCTCGTGATCGGCGCGCTCCGGCAATCCAGAGATAGTCACGCTGCCGACAACGCCGGCTCCCGCCACCGTGAGCGGAAACGAACCGCCATGGGTTGCATAGTCGGTCAGAGGCAGGCCTTGCTGCTCGGTAAGTGTTTCGTTGTTGGCCCTCAGGCCCAAACCCACGGCATAAGAACTGCGATGGAAGCGCGCAACGACGTTGCACTTTCTCCGCACCCACTCCACATGGTCCGGAGTGGTGCCGTCGAGCGCCGCATAGAAGAGCGGCTGCCCGAAGCGCCGCACATCGATCACCACCGGCAGCCCGCGCTCCACGGCCAGCGCCCTCAGGCGGACTCCCAGGTTCCACGACGCTTGAGCGTCCATGCGCGGCAACACAAGTTCGCGCTCCTGCAACGCCACGCGCTCCCGATCCTCGCTCAATCCCATTTCGCCCTCGATCTATCAATCGCCAAGTTCGATCTTTCGGCCACGCAGGCCTTCTTTCCGATAAAGCCGCGATGAATGGACTCCCTGCCATTTGTCAAGTCTGTTTGTAGAGACTCGACCGCCCGCCAGGGGGCCGATGAACGGGCCGCCTGCCGGAAGCATCTTCTTGCGCCATGGGTGTGATTGTACTCCGGTTAAGACGGGCGCGGACGGGGACGTCCGCGCTACAGCCGGCCGGGAGGCCGGCGTTACTTTACGCGGCTGGCGCTGCTGTGGGAGGCGGGTGGTTCAGGTCTCGATAAGGCGATCTGGCCGCGGAGGCTTGCTCGCGGATAGAATCGAATCATGCATCCGTCCGCTTGAGGACGAGAAAGGCTCCCCATCATGAACAGCTTTGCCAGCCGGGGCAGGCTCGCCTCCGGCAACCGCTCTTATACCATCTATCGTCTGCCGGCGCTCGAGGAGCGCGGCTTCAACCTCAGCCGTCTGCCTTTCAGCCTGAAGATCCTGCTGGAGAACCTGCTGCGGCGCGAGGATGGCGTGAACGTGACGGCCGCGGAGATCGAGTTCCTGGCCAACTGGGAGGCCAAGGCCGAGCCCAGCCGCGAGATTGCTTACATGCCTGCGCGGGTGCTGATGCAGGACTTCACCGGCGTTCCCGCCGTCGTCGATCTGGCCGCGATGCGCGACGCCATCAAGACGCTGGGCGGCGATCCGGAGCGGGTGAATCCGCTGGCGCCAGCTGAGCTCGTCATAGACCATTCAGTCCAGGTGGACGAGTTCGGCGCAGTGGGCGCTCTTGCGGCCAATACCTTGCTGGAGTTCCAGAGAAACCGCGAACGGTACGCATTTCTCAAGTGGGGGCAGACGGCCTTTCGCAATTTTTCCGCCGTTCCGCCGGGGATGGGCATCTGCCATCAGGTCAACCTGGAGTACCTGGCGCGCGTGGTCTTCACGACAGAGATCGATGGCGAGCTGGTTGCTTACCCGGACACGCTGGTGGGCACCGATTCGCACACCACGATGATTAACGGCCTGGGCGTGCTGGGTTGGGGAGTGGGCGGCATCGAGGCCGAGGCGGCCATGCTGGGCCAGGCTGTGTCTATGTTGATCCCGCAAGTGGTGGGCTATAAGCTGACCGGCAAGCTGCGCGAGGGCGCGACCGCAACCGACCTGGTGTTGACCGTGACGCAGGCGCTGCGCAAGCTGGGCGTGGTGGGCAAGTTCGTCGAATTCTTTGGGCCGGGCGTGGCGGAACTGGCGCTGGCCGACCGCGCGACGATCAGCAACATGGCTCCCGAATATGGCGCGACGTGCGGCATCTTCCCGGTGGACGAGGAGACGCTGCGCTACCTGCGATTGACAGGCCGCGGCGAAGAGCAGATTGCGCTGGTTGAGGCGTATTACAAGGCGCAGGGGCTGTTCCACACAGCCGCGTCTCCCGAGGCCGAGTATACGCGGACCCTGGAACTGGACTTGGCGACAGTTGAGCCGAGCGTTGCTGGGCCGAAGCGTCCGCAGGACCGTGTGCTGCTGCGGGATGCGGCGGCCAGCTTTGCGCAACAGTTGCCCAATCTGCTTGGGCCGGCGGCCAAGCCGCTTGGGACGCGGACGGCGGCTGCGTGGGAGCGGAACACGGTGACCGATACCGCAGCCGCGGAAAAAGCTCCGCTGCACGTGACGACTACCGTCAAAGAGCGCTTCGGCGTCGATCCGGATACCTATCTTGATCATGGCTCGGTGGTCATTGCGGCCATCACAAGTTGCACGAATACATCGAACCCCTCGGTGATGGTGGCGGCGGGGATTCTGGCCAAGAAGGCCGTGGAGAAGGGGCTGACCGTGCCGCCGTGGGTGAAGACCTCGCTCGCGCCCGGTTCGCGCGTGGTCACCGACTACTACACCAAGGCTGGCCTGCTGCCGTATCTCGAAAAGCTGCGCTTCAACGTGGTGGGCTACGGATGCACCACGTGCATCGGGAACTCCGGCCCGCTGCCCGCAGACGTGACCAAGAGCATCGACGAGCATGGCCTGGTTGCGGTCAGCGTACTGTCGGGCAATCGCAACTTCGAGGGCCGCGTGAACGTGGACGTGCGGGCAAATTACTTAATGAGTCCGCCGCTGGTGGTGGCCTACGCGCTGGCTGGACGGATCGGGCACAACTTCGAGACCGATTCGCTGGGCGCGGACCCTGCGGGTCGGCCAGTGTTTTTGAAGGATATTTGGCCCTCGCAGCAAGAGGTGGCCGAGGCCATTGAAAAAGGCTTGTCCAGTGAGAGCTTTCGCAAGGAATATGCGACGGTGTCGGACGGGGACGCCAACTGGCAGGGGCTGAAGTTCCCCACAGGCGACGTGTACCAGTGGGAACCGGACTCGACCTATATCCGCAAGGCTCCTTACTTCGACGGAATCACGCCGACTCCCGCGCCTGTTACCGACATTCTCGGCGCGCGCGTATTGGCCGTGCTGGGCGACTCGGTGACCACCGACCACATCTCGCCGGCGGGCAACATCAAGGCCAACGGGCCGGCGGGCAAGTATCTCGCCGAGCATGGCGTGAAGACGGCGGACTTTAACAGCTACGGTTCGCGGCGCGGCAATCATGAAGTGATGGTGCGCGGCACATTTGCCAACGTGCGCCTGCGCAATAAGCTCGCTCCCGGCACCGAGGGCGGCGTCACGCGCTTGCTGCCCGAGGGCGAACCCATGTCGATCTTCGACGCTAGCGTGCGGTACGCCGAGCGCGGCGTGCCTCTGATTATTCTGGCGGGCAAAGAGTATGGCTCCGGCAGTTCGCGCGACTGGGCGGCCAAGGGGCCGAAGCTGCTGGGCGTACGCGCCGTGATTGCCGAGAGCTTCGAGCGCATTCACCGGTCGAACTTGGTGGGGATGGGGATTTTGCCGTTGCAGTTCGAGGATGGGCAGAACGTCGAGTCGCTCGGCCTGACCGGTGAAGAGGTCTACGACTTTGCCGGTATCGGCGTCAGACTTCACGCAATTCGCACGGGCCAGAAAATCATGGAAGTTGCTCAGTGGGCGAAAGGCTTCATAAACACCGCTACATCCGACCCACGGGATCTGATTGTGAGAACAACGTCGTCCAATGGCAATACAAGGCATTTCTCCGTACGCATCCGCATCGACACCCCGCAGGAGATTGAGTACTTCGAGCACGGCGGGATTTTGCAGTATGTGCTGCGGCAGTTGGCGGCGAAGTAAGCAGCATCTTCGAGTTACCAACGTACTGCCGGATTGTTTCCTTTTGGGAAGCAATCCGGCTTTCTTGCTGTTCCAATCTCAACCTTTCGAGGTATTCTTGGAGGTCGATAAAGAACCGTCGGGGGACGCGATGAACGAAGCTGTCGGTCAGAAAGTAGAACCGGAGTTGATTCAGTGCGGCAACGGAACGGAGATGTCCATCGCGGAGAAGGCCTACTTTTGGGCCAGGCCCTCGATCTTGGCTATCGCGTCGATTCCGACCGCGGGTCTGATTCTGTACGCCGCCGAGACTGGCCGCTTCGTAGGACTCATGCACCGTCCTCTCTTCGTGCTTCTGGCTTTGCCAACCGTTATCCTCTGGACCTTGATCGCCCTCATCTTCAAGAGGATGATCTGGCGCAGGTTTGAGACAGGATACTTTTTGCCGACAGGCAAAGAGCTGAAGGCGCTGCGAGCGCGGCGCAAGTTCTCGATAAGGGTCACAATTGCCGCCTACTTTTTCGTCATTACGATCCTCTGCACAAAGACGGTGTTGGGGGTTACGCATCTGGGAGTCAAGGCCTGGACCGTCCTGGCTCTGGTGTGGCTGATCATGGCTTACATCTACGTGTTGGCAGCTCGGCCGTCTGTAAACAAGCTGGTGATTGCCGCAATCGCAGGTCAATTTTGCCTTTTTTCCATCTCCGTTTCACTCAGCGCAGCCCACATCCAGCATGACAAGGGCGCAGCGTGGGCTTTAGCGGCTGCGCTGTGGACGATCTCGGCCGGTTTGATCGTATGGTCCCTTCGACGCTCTGCGTCAAAGGCCGCTCCGTCAATCGCTGCTGAAGAGCCGGAAACAATGCAGGGGGACGTCAGCCGGTAAGTCGAATCTTCTCCCTGTCTGAAACGGCAGCTTCCGGTCTAAACTCGTTTCATGCGGAATGAATTCACAGCGGTCATTGAGCGCGACGGCGAATGGTTTGTCGGCTGGTCTCCTGAGATTCCCGGCGCCAACGGGCAGGGGCAGAGTTTGGAAGAGTGCCGTGAAAGCCTGGGTGCGGCCATCCAACTGATTTTGGAGGACCGCCGCGAGGACGGACTGCGCGGCGTTTGACGGCAAGATAAGCGGCTTTCGAAGAGCCATGAAGCGAGTATGGCCGGGTTGTTTCCTCGCGGAAACAGACCGGCTTTTCGTTTGTTGCAAACTCAGCCGTTCGGGGTATTCTTGGAGGTCGAAGGAAAGTCGACAGGAGACGCTATGAACGAAGCTGACGGTCAGGAAACGGAGCCTACGCTGAAGCCGAATGAGCAAGACGCAAGGATGTCGTCGGAGGAAAAGACCGTCACATGGATTGCGCTGTCGATCCCGGTCTTTATGGCGGTCTCCACCGGAGTGATGGCGCTGATTCTCAAAGCCATGCTAGGACATTTGAATCGGCCAGAGGTTCTGTCTTCGGCCCATTTCATGTTGATCTTCTTGGTGGCTAATTCATTGTTGTTCATTTGTCTTCCGATTCCATTTTTCTACAAAATGATCCGGCGCAAGATGAGAACCGGGAGCATCTATCCTTCGGGAGATGAGCTGAAAGCGAGACGCGCACGCCGCCAAAGACAAATTCCGTTGTGGCTGAGTATCCCTTTCGCCGCCGTCTTTGGAATTGTGACCGTCAGTTCTGTATGCGCTGCTCTGTCCAACCCGAACCACCGAGGTTTGTATTGGGCTTTCACAATCATCTTCGGAGTGGCAACATTCCAATCGACCTGGCAGATATTACATCCTTTGGCACCGAAGACAGCGCTTCCGGCTGCACCGGGGGAGCCGCAGACGTCGCCGGAAGCCGAGAGACCGTAGCAAGGACGCCCGGCTACTTTTGCTTTGCGGGGGCTTTGGCCGGCTTGACGGCGAGGCGTTTCAGCCTGGCCTACACTCCTTCAGCATCTTCGGGTTCGATGGCTTGATTGGGCGCCGATTCCTCCTCTTTGGGAGCGAAGAAGCTGGCTGCCTGCTGACGTTCGCCCATCACATGCAGACGCAGGAAGTTGGTCGAGCCGGATTTGGTGAGCGTGCCGGCCACGATAGCGATGACCTCGCGGGGCCGCACGTAGCCACCCTGTTCGAGCGAACTCTCGGCGCACTCGACCATCGCCTCGGTGGAGTTGAGCTTGGGGCAGCGGATGGGCGTTGTGCCCCACAGCAGGCTGAGGCGGTTGATGGTGACCTCGAGCGGGCTGAGAGCGAAGATCGGCGTCGAGGGGTGGTACTTCGAGAGCTGGCGGGCGGTCTGTCCCGACTCGGTGAACAAGGCAATGCCGCGCAGGTCGAGGTCGTCGGCAGCGTGGGCCGTGGCCTCGCAGATGGTCTCGGCGATCGACAGGTGGGTTTTCAGGTGCTGCCGTCGATCTGCCGTCACTTCCTTGATATGCCGCTCGGCATCGACGACGATGCGCGCCATCATGGAAACGGCCTCGACCGGGTACTTGCCGATGGCCGATTCGCCGGAGAGCATCACAGCATCGGTCCCGTCGTAGACCGCATTGGCCACGTCCGACACCTCGGCGCGGGTGGGCCGCGGATTCTCGATCATCGACTCCAGCATCTGCGTAGCGGTGATGACCGGCTTGCGGAAATCGGCGGCGCGGCGGATGATGTGCTTCTGGATGGCGGGAACCTGCTCGGGCGGCAGCTCGACGCCCAGATCGCCGCGTGCCACCATGATGGCGTCAGAGGCGGTGAGAATGGCGTCCAGATCTTCGATGGCCTGGGGCTTTTCCAGCTTGGCGATGATCCAGGTTTCGTAACCCAGGGCCGAGACGCGGTTGCGCACCAGGCGGACATCTTCGGCAGTGCGCACAAAGGAGACGGCGATGGCGTCAACGCCGTTCTTGAGCGCGAAATCGAGATCCTCGGCATCTTTTTCGGTGAGCGACGGGACGCGGACCGGGATGCCGGGCAGGTTGATGCCCTTGTTTTCGCCCAACATGCCGCCGTTGACGATCTCGCAGATCACATCTCCGCGATCCACCTGGTGGACTCGAAGCTCAATGAGGCCGTCGGAGAGCAGAATGCGCGAGCCTTGTTCGACATTGTCGGCCAGGGTCTTGAAGGTAGTGCCAACCAGCGCGGCCGTTCCCTCAACCTCGCGCGGGGTAATGACCAGCCGCCCGCCGGCCTTGAGCAGCACGGGCTGGTGGTCTTTCAATTCGGCGGTGCGAATCTTGGGCCCTTGCAGGTCTCCGAGAATACAGATGGGCTTGCGCTCCTCGAGGCTGATTTTGCGGATGTGCCGTATGACCGCCAGTTTCCGCTCGTGGGAGCCGTGGGAAAAGTTCAGGCGGACCACATCGACGCCGGCGCGCACCAGGTTCCGGATCACAGGCTCGGTGTTGGAGGCCGGGCCGAGCGTGGCAACGATCTTTGCGCGGCGTTCAGAGACAGATTCGGTCAGGCTGTTTGGTGCAAAGGTCATAGGGTCGCTCCAGGGAAGATTGAGTGTTAAGAGGAAAAGAATTCTGTGGCACGCTGCGTTGATTTGGCTGGGAGGGGCGACAGCCCTCCTTTCTCTATTATGCGTGAGACGGGCGCAATGACAGGTTAAAAGAATTACTGGGTCGAGGAGTCCCGATTGGCGCTTGCTGAAGCGGAAGCCCGCTTCTGGCGCTCCCGGTAGAGCACGCCGTTCAACTCCGCGCCCAGCAACGCGCTGAAAGAGGCGATGTAGAGCCAGACCAGCGTGGCGATGCCCGCGCCAAAGGAGCCGTAGAACATTGAGTAGTCGGCAATCCGCGTGACGTACCAGCCGAAGGCCAGCGTCGCCGGGAACCAGAGCAGCGTTGCGGCCAGCGCGCCGGGGCCGACCCAGGCCCAGTGCTCCTTGCGATGGGTGCCGAAGTGATAGAGAGCGCCGAGGACGCTGACGCTGGTCACGAGAGCGACGGCCCAACGCGCCATCCGCCAGAGGAAGAGCACCACATGCCGCAGCTCATGCACGGCGTTATCGATCATCCACGCCTCGATCTGGCGGCCGAAGACCAGCACCAGAGTCGCCAGCGAGAGCGGAACCAGAACGATGGGCACCAGCAGCAGCGCCCTCATGCGCCGCTGCCAGAAGCCCCATTTGTCGCGCGGCTGCCGGTAGGCGCGGCGAAAGCCATCCATCAGCGACAGCATCAGGCCCAGGCCGGCGAAGATCGAGAGGCCGGCGGCGGAGAAGAGCAACTGCGCGGAGTGAATGCGCCGGGTCTCCATCGCCGACTGCAAGAGCGACATCGAGTCGGCGGGCAAAAACTGCTCGTAAGCGGCGCGCACCTCGCCCACCAGCGAGGTTCCCTCCGGCGCCTGGGCCAGCAGCGCGGTGAGAACCACGAGCGCGGGAAAGAGCGCCAGCATGCCCGAGTAGGCAGCCGCCTTGGCCGTATTGAGCACGTCGTGCTCAAGAGCCAGCCAGAGCGCTTTGCGGAAGGATCGGATCAACGGGGCCATACGCCTCACTGGCAAGAGTAGAGCATTGGAGGGGGATTCGGCGAGAGGGCGCGTCAACCTCTACGGCGGATGGTCGAGATCAGGCAGTTGATCCGTGTGGCAGCCTGCCAGAAAAATAGCCGCGACACCAAGAATTGGCAGCGTTGAGCGAAGGATTTGCCGATTTTCATGGAGAACTCGATTCTAACTCGACTCCCCTCCGGTATGAACAGGTACACTGTCCACGATAAGGAGATCACCCATGCAGACTCAAATCGTTGGCACTACCATGCCCGTGCTCGATGTGCGGCTTGAACCAAATGAGAGCGTGTTTTCAGAGAGCGGCGAGCTCTCGTGGATGACCGCTTCGATTCAGATGACCACCCACACGCAGATGGGCGGAGGCGGCGGGTTGTTCGGCGTGCTCAAGCGGGTGGCCGGCGGCGGCAGCCTGTTCATGACCGAGTACAGGGCCTGGGGCGCGCCGGGCGTGGTCTCGTTTGCCACCAAGATGCCGGGCCACATCGCGCCGGTCGAGATCGGCCCTGGCAATGAGTTCATGGTCCACCGGCATGGGTTTCTCTGCGCCACGCCGCAGGTGACCATCGGCGTGGGCTTTCAGCAGTCGCTGGGAGCGGGCATCTTTGGCGGCGACGGATTTCTGTTGCAGAAGGTGGGCGGGCAAGGCACGGCGTGGCTGGAGCTTTCCGGCGAACTGGTGGTGAAGAACCTGGCTCCGGGCGAAGTGCTGCGCGTGCATCCGGGCCACGTGGGCGCGTTCCAGTCGTCGGTGGCCTTCCAGATCACCACCGTGCCGGGCATCAAGAACATGATCTTCGGCGGAGACGGAATCTTCCTGGCTGTATTGCAAGGGCCGGGGACGGTCTGGCTGCAAACGCTGCCCATCTCGCGGCTGGCGCACCAGATCGCCGAGTACCTGCCGCATACCGAGAACCGCAATGCTCCGGCGGCAGCCGTGGGCGGCGGCCTGCTGGGCGGCATTGTGGGGTCGATCCTGAGCGGAGATCAGTAAATTGTTGTTGCCAGGTGCGGGGAAGATCGCGGAAACCGGCAACTGCCAGGTTGAATCTGTTGGTTTCCGCCCCTGCGGCGGACGCTACAGCAATGAAATGGCGAAGAGCAGGCAACTCGATGGTCCTGGACGAGCGTCCAACCAGTTGCAGCCGGAAAGGCGCGTCGAGAATCCCGGCAAAGGCCATTTTCCCAACAAATCCGCGCCGGCAAAATATTCTTGCGAATCCGCGCAACTTTCCATAAAAAACCGAGTCAGCAAACATAGATGATCCGAAAAGGCTCAAAGCGCGCTTTCGTTGTTGAGGACACTGGTTGTCTCACATGGCGCTATATGGGAGCCACGGCAATCGCCCGCAAGGCCTGGAAGTAAACAGAAAGCGAGGTATTTGAAATGGCATCTATGACATACGGCAAACATTTGCCGGTCGCAGTCGTTTCGTTCGCAGCAGTTGCGCTATTTGTGGCAGGCTGCGGCAGCGGATCCACAGCAAACAACCACCTAACACCACCGCCGTCCGTAGGTTCGTCCTTTGTGGTGGGCACCGACGCTCCCCTGACAGTGGCAAATGTCACCTCGTTCACGGTGCCGGTGGAAAGTGTCACTGCAACCGACGCCAACAACAACACCGTCCAATTGGTCAGCGGTTCGCCTTCAGTCGACTTCGCCCGTTTTAACGGACTTCAGACCCTATTGGATATGAACGATGTGGCGGTTGGCACCTATACCGGCATCTCGATTACGCTGGGCGCGGCCACCGTCGGCTACCTGAACGTGCCCGCCAGCGGCCCGCCGGCCATCGCGACCGCGCCGGTGGCGTATCCCGACTCCGCATCCACATACACCTATACGCAGACCTTGGCCACGCCGCTTGTGATTGCCGCATCGAGCGCGCCGGTTGGCCTGCGCGTGGATTTCGATCTCCGCAAATCCATCCAATTGGAGAGCGGCAGCATCCTGGATGGGAGCGGCAACGTCGATGTAACCCCGACCTTCGACATCGGCATCGTGAAGAACAGCGATGCGGGCGGATACATTGACACGCTGGTCGCGGGCGTGGTCAGCGTGGGCACGCAGTCGTTCGTCGTACAGGGGCCGCACGGCGAGAACTTCACCATCGACGTCAGCGGGACAACGGAATGGGAGAACGGCGAGAGTATCGGTAACCTGACCACCAGCAGCATCGTCGAGGTCTCCGGCAAGCTGGACTTGGCCGACCAAACCCTGGACGCCGACGATGTGGCGATTCTCTCCCAGGATGGCTTCTACGCGGCGGGCCAGGTGACCTATGTTACGCCGGCCACAGGCGCGGCTGCGAGTTTCGACCTATATGTGCGCGGCTTGCTGCCCACCGATACCGGGCTCACATTGGGAGATATTGCAACGGTCGATCTGAGCAACGACCCCAAATTCTTCATCTACTGGATGCACAACCCGTTGACCGAACTCCTCTTCAACTCAAGCCAAATGATGCCTGGGCAGCACGTCTCGATAGGCGGACCGGCGAGCGGAGCGGCCAGCGCAAGCGACGTGACCGCGAAACGCGTCGTGTTGCGCCAATGGGGCTTCAACGGCACGGTCACCGCGAATAACGCCGCCGTGCCCGTCAAAGGCGTGACCGCTTTCCAGATGCAGGTCAACGGCTTTGCCGGCGTGCTGATCCCGGAGACGGTGACGGTCTACTGCTTGCCCAATTTAGGGTGGCGGAACGGCCTGAGTGGAATGAGCGACCTGAAAGTCGGTGACAACGTGCGCGTGGTCGGCCTGTTGCTGAATTTGTCAGGTCAGCCTGTGCTGGTCGGACACTACGTGGACGCTCTCAACTAAACCGGGCAATCTGAACCACCCCAGGCGCCGGAGCCCGATCAACAGGCTCCGGCGCTTTTCTTGTCAGAAGAGCGGGTTGATGGCAGGGTAGACGTGGCTGATCTGCACGGTGGGCACAGTGGGGCCGGAGGGAGGCTGCTGGTTGTTCTGGTGGCACTCGAAGCAGTTGCCGCCCTGGGCGTAGGTTTCCAGGGTGCTGTTGGCCAACATGCTTGTTCCAACGCCACCGTTGGATGGGCCGGGGTTGGAGCCGAAGGGAGTCCAGGTGGCGCCGACGAGGAAGTAGTTGGCGCGCACGTCTCCGGAGGCCAACATTGCCTGAACGTGGGTATTGGTGGAGAGTATCTCAGAGTTTGAGCTGGCGTTGGAGCCGGCCATTCCAAAGGGCTGGAGGCGGAGCGTGTCGCTGGGGCTGATGGTGAAGCCGCCCTCCGACTGAATGGAGTTGGCCACCGGAGTGCCGCTCACCGCCATGTGTGGCTGGTTGAAGTTGTTGAGATTCAGAGGCTGCACGGCGGTGGAGGAGCTGGAGGCAAAGAGCCATGTGCCTGAGGTGGGCGGATTCACGGTGACCACGCCGCTGCTTTGCGAGTTATAGGAGTAGGGCGCCAGCGGGGTGTTGCCCTGATGCTCGAAGCTGGCCCATACCATCTCGGGATGGCTGCCGGTGCTGCCAACGACGTGCATTCCCACCAGAGCCAACAGCACGGTTTGCTGCCCGGTCGGAGTCCATGTGTTGGGGTTGGATTCGTTGTAGGTGGGCACGGTGGCGGTCATGGTGATGTAGCTGCCGACGTTGGGCAGGCTGTTGGCCATAACCCACGAAGACTTGACCTCGATGGCCAGCGCATTTTGATCGGGGAAGGTACTGGCCGCCTTGCCATGGGCCGCGGCGTAGTTCATGACGTTGGTCAGGTCGGTGGAGGTGGTGGGGAATTCGTCATCCGTTGCGGTGGTGGTGGAGCAGAAGGCGCCGGCGCCGCCGGGGTTGGTGATGCAATCCTTTTGCCCGGTGAGGAAGTAGGCATAGACGTCATTGACCATCGTGGAGTAGTAGACGAGCGATCCGTTGGCAGCGGTCTGCGCCTGGAGCACGCTGGCATCGCCGGCCTGGCCTTGCTCGGTGGTGATGACGGCAAGTGTGGGGTCGATGAAGACGACAATCCCGTCGATGATGAACTTTTGCACGATGAGGGGGTTGATCTCCGACCGCTGGGCGGTGGCGCCGTTTCCGATCGCCGGCTGGCTGGCCTGGATTACATTCGACTTGGCGTCGAGCAGGATGAGCTTGCCCCTTTCGATGCGCGCATGGGCGATGGGAACGACCTTGCCGGTTACGTCGCGGACCTTGGGCTGGAGCTTGGGGTCCACGGGACGGGCTTCAAGCAGGCGGCCATTAATGTCGCGAATCACGGGCAGGCCGTGCGCGCCCAGTTGCGCCATGCGCAGCGGGAATGCGCGAATGACGCCCTGCACGTGCGGAATCAGCGTGCGCTGGTTGCTGCCGTTCAAGGGCGAGACATCGTAAAAGGTGGGCGAGTCGAAGATATGCGCGCCGCCGCCGTACGTGGACGGAGCCGGCGAGGTAAGCCACAGGAACATGTTTTCGCCCCACTGGTAAAAGCCGCAGTTGGGGGTGGGCGCGTTGAGGCTGTTGGCGGGGTTGGCAATGCCGTTGATGACCACGTTGCCGCCGACGACGCTGGCGGGCTGAAACCAGCCGTCAAACGTGGAGGCGCTGAGCGGGCAGGCGTCTTGCGAGTCGGTGGGCAGGAAGGCCGTCGGCGTGGCCGGAGGATGGCAGCCGGAGACGATCACCAGCACTGCCAGGGCGGCTTGCAAGAGCATCGCCAGGCCCAGGCCGCGGCGGATGAAGCGCAGGCGGGCCGGGGTCCAGCGGGTGGAGGGAGTTGAGGCGGCGGACGCCGCGCTATGGCTGGCGGATGGTTGCTGAGGGGACCTCTCGCTCTCGGCGGCTGGCAAAGAGTCGCAATCCCATGAAATCCAATTCAGGTTGCTCATTGCTTCTTCTCCTCTGGTTCTTTGGGGGATTTGTGCAGGCAAAGGGGGCGCCTGCGGTCGAATACGCTTCCAGCGCATTGCCGGCTCGGCGAATGCTCTGAGGGAATGGTGACCGCGAGCGGGAAAGCGTTACAACGGGAGTTGCAATAAGAGCCTCTTGCAAAATTGTCTTTAGTGAGCTGATATGCGTCAGGGCATGACTTTAGTCGTGCCGCAAAGGGCCTCTTCCGATCCCGGCTTTAGCCGCGGCGGAATTGCAAGCGACTGAAAACAGAGGAACGCATCGGCTAAAGCCCAACATTATCTTGCTGAACTAACGGCACGACTGAAGTCGTGCCCTGACGCTTCTTGAAATCTCCATGGAATTTTGCAAGTGGCTCATAATTTAAGAAATCCCTGGGAGGAGCAAGTGATTTCCACCCGCAAGGGGAGCGAAATGCGGGTTCTTCGACGCCGTTGCGCCGCGCTCAGATTGACAGGCATGAGTGGCGCGCCCCGCACTCTTATGCCGGATTGGTGGCCTTCCGGCGGCTGAGGAAGTATGCCAGCAGAATCGAAGCGCCAACGGTGCTGAGCACGACATCCGCGCCTGAGGCCGCGCGCGCTCCCCACTTCCCGGCGCAGCTTCCGTCGATCCATGCCATGTAGGCGACAGGCACGTTACCCAGCGAGTTGATGATGGAGTAGCGCGAACTGCCGCTCTTGCCGGAGCTGCCCAGAAACTCCAGCACCACGGCGGTGAAGAGCGCATAGCAGGCCCCGATGGTAAAGAGGAACAGCACCGCGCCCGCGAAATAGACCATCGGCTTGAGCGGTCCAAGCCAGAGCACGGCCAGTGTTGCCGCATTGACCAGGCCCATGGTCAAATACGCTACCGGGGCGCGCACACGAGCCGGGATCAGCGCGACCGCGAGCGCGCCCGCGATGTTCAGCAACGCAGCGCCCACACCGTTGATCCAGGCCACTTGCCCGCCGCTGATGTGGTAATCCGTCGCCAATCCGGGCAGGATCTGAATCATCGAGCCGCTGCACATGGGGAAGAGCATGATCAGCGTGTAGGGAATGGCCTCCCAGCGAAAAAACGTGCCCTTGAACTCATGCTTGATTTGAGTCCACGTCTTCTTGATGGTCTTGAGCAGGCCGTCCAGGCCGCGCCCTTCCATCGCTGTGATGGTGCGCTGCTCCGGTGCGGCAAGGGCCGCTAGCGACGGCAGGGCAATCATCGCGGCCATGATCCAGCCGAGGACGCCGAGCTGAAGTTTCTCCGCGAGAACCACAAGCACAGAGAGGGCCAGCGCGCCGAAGGCCAGCGATCCGCCCTGGTAAAAACTGCTCGCGCGGCGGCGGTCGACCTCAATGGCCAGCGTACCCATCATGCCGCCGCTGCCGGCGACAATCAGTTGGCCGAAGCAGGCGCTGAGGAACATCAGTCCCACGGCCCACGGGCTGGCCAGGCTGGACTGATGAAATGCGGTGAGCATCACCGCCGCCGCCGCCGTTGCCGCCACCATCAGCCAGGTGCGGCGGCGTATCCAGAAGTCGGTGATCGGGCTCCAAAGAAAATAGATCGTCTGCGGAAGGTTGAGGAACGCGACGATTCCGGCTGCGCGACCCGCATCGACGCCTTGCTTGAGAAGGAGATAAAAGAGCGCGCCCCCGACGAGGCCGTTCGACAGCACCGCCATCGGCGCAATCAGCAGTCCGAAGACCCAGGGCCGCTCGTGCGGCGCGGCGGGCAGCGTGGCAGTCGCGCCCTCAACTTCGCCCATTTCCATACTGGTCAGAGTAGCATCCGCGACCTTTCCATCGGCTGCGGGGGCAGGCTGCCGCTATACTGAAATGGTGAAGTCGACCAACCCAAAAAATCCACCGGAAAGTCGCTATTGGGTTGGGCTTCCAGCACTGTATTCGAGCTTTCTTGCCTGGCTGATGCGGCGGATGCCCAACGAGGGCAAGCGCCTGTTCGTAATCACCATAGTCGCTGGCGCGTTGTGCGGCTTGGCGGCGGTGAGCTTTCATATTAGCGTCGGATTCGTTGAATCGCTGTGCATCGACCGCGCCACGTCCGCCGCCGGGCACGGCTGGATTTGGTGGACTATTCTTACCCCGGCCGTGGGCGGCCTGGTCGCCGGGCTTGGCCTTCGCTTTTGGGTTCCGGCCGCGGCAGGCAGCGGCATTCCCCAGGTCAAGGTGGCTTACGCCGTTCGCGATGGCGCCATTACCTTCAAGGAGACGGTGGGCAAGTTCATTCTCTGCGTAATCCAGCTTGGAGTTGGCGCCTCGCTGGGAGTGGAAGGCCCGACGGTTCAGATCTGCTCCGGCGTCAGCAGCCTGCTGGCCCGAGCGGCCCGGCTGAGCCCGAAGAACTGCCGGAGAATGACATCGGTGGGCATGGCCGCGGGCATCGCCGCGGCCTTCAATGCGCCCGTCGCCGCCATCACCTTCACGCTGGAAGAGTTGATCGGCAGCCTCGATCAAACCATGCTCACCGGCGTCATCGTCGCCGCCGCTCTGGCTGCCGTAGTCGAAAATAAAGTTCTCGGCAACAATCCCATTTTCCACGTGCCCAGTCATTATGAGCTGGCCAACGACTCGTCGCTGCTCTGGTATGCCGTACTCGGTCTGCTGGCGGCGCTTGTCTCGGTGGCCTTCACCGATTCGCTGTTATGGCTGCGCGCCTGGTTCAAGCGGCTGACCGCCGTGCCCAGATGGGTGCATCCGGCCATGGGCGGAGCCGCCACCGGCAGCTTTGCGTTGGTAGCCATCGCGTTCTTCCACGTAAACGGCATCGCCGGCGATCCCTACAAGACCCTCACCATGGCGCTAACCGGCGCCACCGGGTTGACCGTGACAGCCATGGCCACTTTGTGCGCGCTCAAGCTGGCCGCCACCGTCACCTCCTATTCGAGCGGCGGCGCGGGCGGCATCTTCGCGCCGGCGCTTTACATGGGAGGGATGCTGGGCGGAGCGGTCGGCTACATCGATGTTGCCGTCTTCCATCACTCAACCGACTCTGTCGGCGCCTTTGCCGTGGTCGGCATGGGGGCCGTCTTTGCCGGGGTCGTGCGCGCCCCCATGACGTCGATCCTCATCATCTTCGAGATGACCGGCGGCTATGGACTGGTGCTGCCGCTCATGATTGCCAACATGAGCGCCTTTGCCCTGGCCCGCCATTGGCGCCACACCTCTATCTACGACGCCCTGCTCGAGCAGGACGGCATCTTCCTGCACGGAGCCATGCCGCCCAAGGCACCCAGAACCAAACCGCTGCTTCCATCGGAACGACCCGAGGGCGCGGAAGCAAAAAGTCTCTAGCCCTGCCGTCGCTCGCCTCGTCTTTGCTGGTTCCGGAACTCACCGGCATGCAAAACTGCGCCGCTACCGCCCCGGCTCCATGTTGTAGAGAAAAAGCGCCCGCAATTCCAGGTACGGCCCATGGAAATCCCTTGGCAGCGGAGGGTAGTTCGAGCCGGTCAGAGCGCCCCATGCCGCGCGGTCAAGGGCCACGTCGCCGGAACGGCCCTCCAGCATCATGCTGCCCTCCATCAGCCGGCCATTGGGCAGAACTTTGAAGCGAATCAGAACCTGCCCCTTCTTCAGCTTTGGCGGATTGACCTCGTCGGGGATCAGCTTGTCCCAGGTCCGTTCCGTCCTGCTCTGCCAACGCGCCAGCCATGGTTTGAAGTCCACGCCCTGCGTGTCGGAGAGGATTTGAACGCCTCCAGTGGGCGCTTGCAGCTTGGTCTTCTCCGCTTCGGTTGACGCAGGGGCAGGACTTGGAGATCCAGCCGGCGCGGTTTGGGCCTGAAGCGAGAGCGAACACAGCAGAACGGAGCAAGCCAATATCCGAGCGGAAACTCTCACGACGTTCGCCTTTCAAACAGAATTGCCAACTGGCTATTCTACCGCGGCGGCTCCATGTTGTAGAGAAAGAGAGCGCGCAGCTCAAGGTACGGCCCATGGAAATCCCTGGGCAGCGGCGGGTAGTTGGAGCCGGTGAGAGCGCCCCATGCCGCGCGGTCCAGAGCCGTGTCACCGGACCTGGTCTCCAGCGACACGCTGCCATCCATCAGCCGGCCATTGGGAAGAACCTTGAAGCGAATCATCAACTGCCCCGATTTGTTGATCGGCGGGTTGACCTCGTCGGGAATCAGCGGATCCCAGGTGCGCATCGTCTCCCAATGCCAGCGTTGCAGCCAGTTGTTGAAGTCCACGCCCTGGGTGTCGGAGAGAATCTGCACGCCGCCGGCGCCCGCGCCGGGATGCAGCGCCAGCCCGCCGCCTTTTGGCAGATTGCCCGCGCCGCTGCTGGGATTGCGGGCAGCGCCCTTCATGGCTTCGCGCAACTGGTCGGCCGGGTTTTGCGAGCCCATGGCGAATGTGGGTCGAGCCGGAACCGCCGCCGGGCGGGGCGTCTCGACCTGCGCTGGCTGGCTAGGCGGAACTGGCGCCGTCGGCGCGGCCGTTGGCGGGGCCGGTTGCGGCGCGGGTGTGGGCGCGGGCGTTGGCGCGGGCGGCGCTGCTTCGCGCTTCATCGACTCCAGCGTCTGCTTGTCGATCAGCGGGCGGTCCAGCGGAACCGGCTTGATGATCGGCTTCGGCGGCGCCTGCCAGGGCGAATCAAGGTAGGTAAAATCCTTGTGTTCCTTGAGCTCGTTGCTTCGATCCGCCATCGGCGGCACTTTGAAGATGTACTTGGGCAGCCAGGTCAGCGCCGAGAGGAGCGCCAGGTGGATGAGGATGGCTATCCAAATCCCTTCGCGCATCCGCGCCCAGCGCCGCTCGTCTTCGAGGTCGCCAATCATCTCTAGCAACTCATGGGTGTCGTAGTCCACCCAGCGCGAGCCCCGCACCACACGAGACTCGGGCGCGCGCGCCCCGCCGCCCCCAGCCGGACGATCCACATTCGGAGTGGTTTCCGCTGGCCCGTGTGGCTCGTTCACTTCGATTGGCGCTTCGTCGGTGGGCATGTGTTCCGCGGGAGCCTCTCTGGGCGCATAGGCGCTCCGCCGCTCCGTCTCGAGTCCTTTCTATCTATTCTCTCATCTCGCGGAAATCCCATCTCGCGGGAATCCGCGCCGCTCGCTCCGGCCCGTACAATGGTTGCTGATAGTAAGACGGATGCCGGGCGGAAGGGGACCCTGTTTGAAAGCAGTTTTTCTTCGCTGGTTGGCCAAGTGCGATCTCGTGCTCCTGCCGTTCCTGGCCAAGTTTGGCATTTGGGGCGTGGGCGCGGTCGCGATGCTCGACTCATCCACCATCCCCGTCCCCATGGACCTGATCCTGGCGGGTTACGTCTGGGCCGACAAGGGCCACTTCTGGCTCTATTGCCTGCTGGCCGCCGTGGGCTCGGCCATTGGCGGCCTGCTGCCCTATGGGCTGGGCCGGGCCGGCGGAGAACTCTTCCTGCTCAAGCGCGTCAACCGCAAACGCTACGAGCGCATGAGAGCCCGCTTCGAGCGCCAGGAGTTCCTGGCCATGATGATTCCCTCCATGCTGCCGCCGCCCACGCCCTGGAAGGCCTTTGTCTTTGCCGCCGGCGTCTTTGAGATGCGGGTTGCACCCTTCATGCTGGCTGTCTTCTGCGGCCGGCTGGTTCGCTGGCTGCTGCTCTCGCTGCTCGTGCTCAAGCTGGGGCCGGGCGCGGTGGAGATCGTCGCCCACCATGGATTGGCCCTGCTGGCCATCGTAGGCGGACTGGCAGTGGCGGGCTTTGCCTGGTGGTATGTGCGCAAAAAGCGCGCCGGCAAGCTGGAGGGCCTGGGGCTTATCCTCAAGTAGCGATGGCGCCTTCACAGCCCGCTGTCTGGCTCCGTGGGCGACCGAAGGAAAAGTCGTTGCTAGAAGATGGGGAGAGGGTTTAATTTCAGTTTCTGGAAAAGGCTTACACCGGCCGCCTGCCGGCAAGCGGGCCGGCGGCAGCGGTCAAAGCGCAATCCATCCGTCGCCGGGTAGCGGCGTTCGAGGTTCAATACCGTGATCGTGAACAGCTTTGGAGTACACGCTTCGCCAGCCCTCCTCGCGCTCGCCGCTCCTTCCCTGGCGCACCTGAGTCCGCTCGACATCGCCGTGGTCGCCATCTACTTCGTGATGGTGATCTGGATCGGCTTCTACCTCAAGAGCAAGGCCAACACCAGCGAAGAGTTCTTCATGGCCGGCCGCGAGATGACCGCGTGGATCGCGGGCTTGAGCTTTGTCTCCGCCAACCTTGGCGCGCTTGAACTGATGGGCTGGGCCGGCTCTGCTTACCAGTACGGCATTCTTGCGGCGCACTGGTATTGGGTCGGCGCCATTCCCGCCATGCTCTTTCTGGGCATGGTGATGATGCCCTTTTACTACGTTTGCAAGACGCACTCGGTGCCCGGATACCTCAAGCTGCGCTACGGCCAGGGAACAAGCGTGGTGGCTGCGTTCTCGTTTGCCTTCATGACCGTGCTGATGAGCGGCGTGAACATGTTCGCCATGGCGGAAGTGATGAAAGTGGTGCTGGGCTGGGACATGAACTTCTCCATCATCGTCTCCTCGCTGGCTGTTGCCGCCTACGTGGCGCTGGGCGGCTTGCGCTCGGCTATCTTCAATGAGGTCTTGCAGTTTGTGCTGATCTGGGGCGGCGCGCTGCTGGTGCCGATTCTGGGCCTTGTCGAGACCGGCGGCTGGAACGGCCTCAAGGCAAGAATCGCCCGCAACATCTCGACCGGCGCAATCGCGCCCGGCGACTACACGCACCTCTGGCGCAGCATGGGCCACTTTGCCGATAACCCGATGGGCATTCACTGGACCGGCATCGTCTTTGGCCTGGGCTTTGCCATCAGCTTCGGCTATTGGACGACGGATTTTCTTGTCGTCCAGCGCGTGCTGGCCGCCAACAGCCTGCGCTCGGCGCGCATGGCTCCGGTGATCGGCTCGTTCTTCAAGATGGCTGTGCCGTTCATCGTGATTCTGCCCGGCCTGCTGGGCCTGGTGGTGCTGCAGAACTCCGATGGCAGCCTGATGCATCTGGTCGGCGAAAATGTGGTTAAGGCAAATCCGGGCGCCGGCTTGCACAGCTACAACGAAGTGCTGCCGCTGATGCTGGTGCGCTATTGCAGCCCCGGCCTGCTCGGCCTCGGCATTACCGCGCTGATTGCCGGATTCATGAGCGGCATGGCGGGCAACGTGAGCGCCTTCTCCGCCGTGTGGACCTACGACATCTATTAGCCGCTGATCAACAGGAAGGCGCGCGACGAGCACTATGTCGCGGTGGGACGCTGGGCCACGATACTCGGCGTGGTGATTTCGATCGGCGCGGCCTACCTGGTGATGAACGCCAAAGGCATTATGGACTACGTGCAGGCGCTCTTCAGCTTCTTCATTTCTCCGCTGCTGGGCGCGGTGCTGATGGGTATGTTCTGGAAGCGCGCCACGAAGGCGGGCGGATTCTGGGGTCTTCTGATCGGCACGCTGACTTCGATCAGCTTGTGGGCCTGGGTCAAGATCGCCCCCTCGGCGTTGCGCTACGTTGCGCTCTCGCCCGATGCCAAGGATATGGCGGAAAATATGTACCGCGCCCTCTGGTCGGTGAGCGTCACGGTGATCGTTGTCTTGGTCGTCAGTCTCTTCGGCAAGGCCCGACCGGTCGCGGAGTTAAGCGGCCTGGTCTACGGCGCAACCAAATTGCCGGACGAAGAGCCGGTGCCGTTGTACAAGAACGAGTGGTTCTGGACAGCCATCGCCATCGTCTTCTTCCTGGCGCTTAACATTTACTTCTGGTAAGGAGAACTCGGATGCATTCTCACAACATCTCGATCTGGTTTTTCATCGGAGTTCTGCTCACCCTCTATGGCGCGATGATCTTCGGCTATGGTGTCTTTGAACTGGTGACCGGGCATACGGCCAATGTGATCCTGGCCAACCTGCACGCGCCGCTCTGGTGGGGCGGTTTGTTGCTGGCGCTGGGACTCTTCTACGGCGTTCGCTTTCGCCCGCGCCGCAACGATTGATGGTATGCGGCAAAAAGGAGCAAGGCTGAAATGACAGCACAGCGAGCAATGACTTTTGGAATTGTAGTAGGCAACCGCGGCTTCTTTCCCGACCATCTGGCCAAGACCGGGCGCGAAGAAATCCTCGCGGTTCTTGAAGCGGCCGGTGCGCGAGCCGTGGTGCTAGGCCCGGAGGAGTCGAAGCATGGCGTGGTGGAAACCTACGCCGAATCGCTACGGTGCGCCGAGCTTTTCAAGAAGCACGCCGAAGAGATCGACGGCATCGTCGTCACCCTGCCCAACTTCGGCGAAGAGCGCGGCATCGTAGACGCCATCCGCCTCTCCGGGCTTAGGGTTCCTGTGCTGGTGCAGGCCACGCCCGACCGCTCCGACGCCATGACCATCGCCACGCGGCGCGATAGTTTTTGCGGCAAGATGAGCGCCTGCAACAACCTCATGCAATACGGCATCCCCTACTCGCTGACCACGCTGCACACCGAGAGCCCCAGCTCGGCCGAGTTCAAGGCCGATCTCGAATGGTTCTCCGCGGTCTGCCGCATAGTGAAAGGGCTGAAGAATCTGCGCATCGGCGCCATCGGCGCGCGTCCCACGGCCTTCAACACGGTGCGCTACTCCGAGCGCATTCTCGAGACCAACGGCATCTCCATCGAAACGATCGATTTGTCCGAAATCTTCGGCCGCATCAACCGCCTGAAAGACCACGACGGCGACGCGCAGGCCAAGCTGGCCGCCATCAAGAGCTACGTCACGACCCATAACATTCCCGATGAAGCGCTGCTCAAGATGGCGAAGCTGGGCGCGGTCATCGACGGCTGGATGAAGCAGACTTACGTCACCATCAGCGCGGTGCAGTGCTGGACTTCCTTTGAGGAGTTTTTTGGCGTGGTGCCCTGCACTATCATGAGCATGATGAGCAACAACCTCATCCCCTCGGCCTGCGAAGTGGATGTGCCCGGCACGCTGAGCATGTACATGCTGGCGCTGGCTTCGGGCACGCCGAGCGCGCTGCTGGACTGGAACAACAACTACGGCAGCCATCCCGACAAATGCGTTTGCTTCCACTGCTCCAATTTGCCCAAGCATTTTTTCAAAGATGTCCGCATGGACTACCAGGAGATCATCGCCGGCACTGTCGGCAAGGAGAACACCTTCGGCACCTGCGTGGGCCGCGTGAAGGCCGGCGCGATGAGCTACGCCCGCTACTCGACAGACGACCGCCGCGGCGTAATCCGCGGTTACACCGGCGCGGGCAGATTCACGGACGATCCGCTGGAGACCTTCGGCGGCGCCGGCGTGGCCGAGATACCGCAGTTGCAGAAGCTGCTCAGGTACATCTGCCGCGAGGGCTTCGAGCATCACGTAGCTGCCAACTTCAGCGATGTCTCCAGGGCCATCCACGAAGCCGCGACGCGCTATCTGGGATGGGAGTCTTACCGGCACACGCAAGCGGAAGACTAAGAGCCTATCCGCAAATTGCAAGTTTGTAGCGCCGCTCTCCAGAGCGGCTGTCGCGCAGGTCTCTAGACCTGCGCTCACTGCTCCTGGCGGCCTGGAAGCCGCCAGTACAGCCGGTCTGGAGACCGGCGCTACAATTTGCGGATAAGTTCTAAGAGGGAAAGCGACCATGGAAGCCTTGGGAAGCGGAAAGAGGGAACGGCCATGACACGCTGCATCATCGGCATCGACGTTGGCACGGGCGGCACGCGCGCGGTTCTGGTCGACGACAAAGGCGCGGTGCTCGCATCGGCGACGCATGAGCACGAGGCGTTTGCGTCGCCGCAAAATGGCTGGGCCGAGCAGGATCCGCGCGATTGGTGGAACGCCTGCAAGCAAGCGATCGGCAAGCTCATCGAGGCAAGCGCGGTCTCCAAAACGGAGATTGCGGCCATTGGCTTGGCCGGGCAAATGCACGGCGCTGTCCTCCTCGACGAAAGCGACGAGGTTCTCCGTCCCGCCCTGATCTGGTGCGATCAGCGGACGCAAGAAGAGTGCCGCGAACTGAACGAGACGGTCGGGGAGCAAAGGCTGGTGGAGTTGACTTCCAATCCGGCTCTGCCCAACTTCACTCTGACCAAGCTGATGTGGGTTCGCGCGCATGAGCCGGAGATCTGGAATCGGTTTCGCTCCTTCCTGCTGCCCAAGGACTACGTCCGCCTGCGGCTGACAGGCGCGCGCGCGATAGACGTGTCGGATGCATCCGGGACGCTGCTGCTCGATGTCGCCCATCGCCGCTGGTCGCGGGAGATGCTGGAAGCCACGCAGCTCGATGCACGCTGCCTGCCGCGGCTCTTTGAATCGCAGCAAGTGGCTGGAAGAATCACCGCGCGCGCGGCTCTTGAGACGGGCCTGGCCGAAGGAACGCCGGTTGTCGCAGGCGCGGGAGATCAGGCGGCCGGCGCGATCGGCATGGGCATTGTCAAAGCTGGCGGCGTGAGCGCAACGATTGGAACCTCGGGCGTTGTCTTCGCCGCGACCGACCAGCCGTTTCTCGACCCGCGCGGACGCTTGCACACCTTCTGCCATGCCATTCCTGATCGATGGCATGTGATGGGCGTAACCCAGGCGGCGGGCCTTTCTTTGCGCTGGTTCCGCGATACCTTTGGCGTCACCGGCAGCGCAACCGCCGATCCTTACGATAGCCTGGCGCGCGAAGCCTCCGCGATCCCCGCCGGAGCCGACGGCGTGCTGTGGGCGCCCTACCTGATGGGAGAACGAACGCCGCATCTCGACTCGGAGGTGCGCGCCGCGCTGCTTGGCCTTGCCGCCAGCCACATGCGCGGCCACATCGTCCGCGCCATTCTCGAAGGTGTGGCCTTCAGCCTCAAAGATACGCTGACCATCTTCGCGGAAATCGGCGTACCGGTGAACGATATTCGCCTCGGCGGCGGCGGCGCGCGCTCGCCGCTTTGGCGTCAGATCCAGGCCGACGTTTATGCAAGGCCCGTCTCCCAGCTTGCAGCGGAAGAAGGCGCGGCCTATGGCGCAGCCATTCTTGCCGGAGCGGGCGCGGGCCTATGGGCATCGGTGGAAGAGGCCTGCGCCCGCTTCGTCGAGATCGCCTCGGTCGTCGAACCGGAGAAGCGGAATTCGGAGACGCTTCAGCAACAATACCGGCGCTATCGAGCGATTTATCCGGCGCTCAAGCAAATTAGGGAAACAGTTGCCGCCAGTTAGGTTCTGTCACCCGAGCGGAGTGGAGAAGAGAGATGAGCACAGAGCAGCAAGCCTCCGGTGGGCAATCCATTCGCGATGAAATCGACATCAAGAAGCAGCAGCTCGTTGAATTCATGGTCCGGCGCAACCTCGCCGGCGTCTTGCTGAGCAGGCATGAAAACGTAGCTTGGGTTACGGCCGGCCAGGTGGATATGCGCGTCGCGATTCCAGCGGCGACGGGCAGCGCAGCCGTCTTCGCGCGCAACGATGGCAGCTTCTTCTACATCACGACCAACAATGAAGCTCCAAGGATGCACGATGAGGAATTCGGCAGGTTGCCCTTTGAGCCGGTCGTTGTGCCCTGGACCGACGGAGATTTCGTCAAGGCAGCGCGCGGCCTTGCTGCGGGGGGCACACTTGGCGCGGACACTCATCAGGCGAACTGCGAGGTCATCGATCTTGCCGCGCTCGAAAGCCAGTTGCAGCCCACTGAGATTGAGCGCTATCGATCTCTCGGCGCGATGACGGCGCGCATCGTCGAAGATGTGGTGCTGCATCTGGAGCCGGGCGTGACGGAAGACGAGATCAGCGCCATGGCCGCGTCGCGCCTGATTGAGAAGGCCATCCTTCCATCCGTGCTGCTGATCGCGGTCGATGATCGGATTCTCAAGTACAAGCACGCGCTGCCCAGGGGGCGGCGGCTGGAGCATTTTGGCATGGTGAATCTGTGCGCGCGAAAGTGGGGCCTGGTCGTCTCGATGACGCGCTTTGTTTATTTCGGCCCGATGCCGCAAAAGCTTGCCGATGGATTTGCAGCCGCCGCAAAGGTCAATGCGGCATTGCTCGATGCCACGCGCGCCGGCGTCACCGCGCAACAATTGTTCCTGGTTGCAAAAGAGGCTTATACCGCGGCAGGCTTTCCGGCGGCCGAAGAGTTGCATCATCAGGGCGGAGCCACCGGCTATGGAGAGAGAGTGTGGCTTGCCGCGCCCAACGGCGCCGAGATTGTCTTGAACCGGCAGGCCTTCGCGTGGAACCCCTCGTGCCAGGGCGGCAAGGTTGAGGACACAACGCTTCTGCAAGACGGTGCAATCGAGCTATTGACCGAAACGGCGCAACTTCCGTCTGTTATCAATCCGGTAAACGGCAAGAGCTACCGGTCCGCCGGCGTACTGCTAAAATGACAGGATTCCAATTGGGACTTGAGGAATGGATTGAGATGAAAACCTTCGTTCGAGCACTTGCCCTGCTGCCGCTTGCCCTGCCGGTTTCGATGGCCGGCCCGCTCGTCCTCACCAGCCACGCGCAGACCGCGACCGAGATCGGGGGCCAGCAGGTCGTGACCCTCACCCGCGCTGCTGTCAGCGCCGCCAAACCGGAGTTCACCAGCGTTACGCTGGCTCCGGGGCGCGGTATGGAGATTTTGCAGATCACCGCCAACTTTCCTGGCATGGGCAAAGTAGATGTGCTGATGCCGAAGACTCTGAGCGAGGCCAAAAAGATGCTGGACGTGGACGACGACGAGTTCGGCAACCTCGGCTACCGGCTCGGCTCGGCCTTCCTGGTGCCCTATCCCAACCGGGTTCGCGGTAAGCTCGCCGCGGACGGCAAGACGCTGACCACTACATGGCAGGGCCACATACTGACACTGCCAGCCAACAATATCGGCAAGCTGCCGGCGGCTGAGCGCCACGCCATGCACGGGCTTATCCTCAAGGCCAAGGCCGGCGAAGTCAGCGTGAAAAATCTTCCCGGCGGCGAGCAGGTGGTCGGCGTCATCCATGCCGGCAACTTTGGCGGCCACTGGCTCTCGAAGACCGACCTGGTGGTCACCATTACGCTGACCGCCGACGCCATCGATGCCTCCGTCGCGGCTCACAATGTGGGCGGCGAGGATGAGCCGATGGCCATCTCCTGGCACCCCTACTTCAACCTGCCCTCCGGCGACCGCGCCCAGGCCCGCCTGCGCGTCCCGGCCTCCAGCGTGGCCGAAGTGGACGGCTACGACAACGTCTTCCCCACCGGCAAGATTCTGCCCGTCGAGGGAACCCGCTTCGATCTGCGCGCCGTCGGCGGCAAGCAGCTGGGAACAGAATTCTTCGACGACAATTGGAATCACATCGACTGGAAAGGCGGCGCGGCCACCGTGGAAGTCATCGATCCGGCCGCGCGCTATGGCGTGAAGATCGAGGGCCTTTCGCCCGAGATCAAGGCGATCCAGGTTTACGCGCCGCCAGCCAATAGCTTCGTGGCCGTCGAACACCAGTACAACTTCGGCGATCCCTTCGGCAAGGAGTGGGGCTCGACCGATACAGGCATGGTCACCCTCAAGCCCGGCCAGAGCACCAACTGGCACGTCCGGCTGCGCTTGTTTGTGCCGTAAGGCGTCACTGAGGCACGAGACGCCCGATCTCCTATCTCCCTGCCTGCATCGCGGCGCTGACCGCCGCCTTCATCACGCCGCAATTGGAGAGGAAGCGAATCACCCCTCCCGTAAGCGTTCTCCCGGCATCCGGTTCACGAAAGAGCGCAGCCGGCTGCGCGCCTTGGGCCATCTTGAGCTCGCCGGCGCCCTGGGCGTCGAGCACGAGAGCGCTGAGCTTGCGGGCCAGGTCGAGCGGAAAGCTCTCAGCGACAAAGACCAGCTTGCCGCGCGTGGTGATGACCACCGGGCCTTCGTTGGTGGTGTAGACCTGCTCCTGCGATAGGTTTTCGGGTGAAGCGGAGGCGCCATCGGCCAGGCCCGCGCCCTGAGCCGACATATCTAGCTTGACGCCGGAGTATTTGCGGCCCAGCTCGCTCGAATAAAGCCGAGCGAAGTCCTCCGCGGAAGCCGCGTTCTTCCAGGCCGACAGATAGAAGAAGGCGATGGAATTGGTGCTGGCGAGTTCGGCCTGCGTCTTTGCGCCGAGGCTCTGGCCGGCCCAATACAGGCCGCCATCCCAGGCGGGCGTCAGATCGCTGGCGGCCTGATCGCCGCCGTAGATCTCGGCGAGAATGTGCAGGTCGAGCTGACCCATCTGGCCGATGTCATAGGGCTTGTAGAGTTTGTCGACGAGCGGGTGGATGTTGGGCAGCAAGGGCACGGAGGGTACGTGCCTCTTCTCGTATTCGCGCGGGTTGAGGATCTCCCAGCTCGAAGTGGGCGGGCGGTCCAGGGTTCCGGCAAAGGCCGCTTCCTGGCCCTTGTCCATCCACACATCCTGCTCGAAGCTGAGCCCCTCGCGATAGGGGAAGATAAGCGACTCGGAGAGCAACAGCGGCGCGCGCGCCAATACCGGCGAGTTTTCAGATCCCGACATCTCCTCTTTCAGACCGTCCATGATCTCTGGATCTTTGATCATGCTCATTCCCTTGGGCTTGAGCATGTAATCCATCATCACGGCGGTGGCCTGGCCCTCGGCGACGGCGACGCGGGCCGTGTCCATCTCGTCTTTGGCCAGGTGGCTGGTGTCGTCTGAGGAGTTGAGCGAGACATCGTCGGGGGTCTGGTCGGTCCACTTTTCGAGGTCGGCGTGCTGGTCTTGCAGCGCGTGGGTCAGCTCGTGGGCCAGCACCGGCCTCTGCTCATCGACTCCCAGCCAGTCCAGCATGTACACGGTCTTGGTCTTGGAATCGTAGTACGCCGCAATCTGCTCCTTGAGCAGCGCCAGCAAAAAGGGCTTGAGGGCGAAGTCGCGATCCAGCAGGCCAAACTTCTTGAGCACAATCTCGTCGCGCTGCATGCGCCTGGCGCTCTCGTCTTCGGCGAACTTCTGAGTCAGGTAGCTTTCGACGGTGGCCCGCGAGGTGATCTGGCGCTTGACCTCGCTCTTGATGGCGAGGCCGGTCTCCTCGGAAGAGAACTTGATCAGCTCATCGACAAGGGCGAAGAGTTGTTTCGCCTGCTCGGGGGTGATCTTGCCAGCCGGTGCGGCCTGCGCCTGGGGCGCGGTTGCAGCAGGCGGCTGCTGGGCAGCCGTCATCGCGGCCGCAAAACACAATGCCGCCGCCAGCGCACCTACGCGCCAATCCCCGCCCAGCCTCTCGCGCTTTATGCTCATCGATTCTCCCTGTCTTCTTCCAAGGCTATAATCAGGATGCGGTCTGGCGCGACGTTTCTGCTGAAAATACGCGCAAACCGGCGAAAAAGTCCCTTATGACTGAAACGGCCACCCCCCAAGCCGCCCCGGCAGTCCACCCCACGGCGCAGAACCAGGCCGAGGGGATGCCGTATTCTGCGCTGGCCGCGCTGCTGACGCAAGCCGCCGCGGGGCCGGAGCTGGCTGCTTATCGCGGTGTGCTGACCCCACGCGAGTTGGACGCGCCGCAAAGCGAAACAGCGGCGCTCGCCTCCGGAGCCGCGGTCCACGACCTGGGCTGGCTGCGGCGCGTGGCCGTCCGCGGCGAAGACCGCTTCCGCTGGCTCAGCGGCATGGTCACCAATACGGTGAACGACTTGGCCGTTGACTCCTGCGCATGGAACCTGGTGCTCAACGCGCAGGGGCGCATTCAGGGCGACCTGCACGTCAGCCGCGAGGCCGATGAACTCTATCTGACGATTGCCGCCGATCAGTACGACCGGCTGCTGGCCCACCTCGACCGCTTCATCATCATGGACGATGTGGAGTTGGTTCCGTTGAGTTTGGACGCGAACGGCGTACCAAACGGCGAGACGGCGCTGGGTCTTGCCGGTCCGCAGGCCGGCGGAGTGCTGGCGCGGCTGGGCCTGCCCGCGCCGGTCGAGCTTACCAGTGCGCCGGCAGCTTGGAACGGCATGGAACTGCGCGTGGTGAGGGCCTACGGTCTCCTCGCGCCGCATTACGAGCTTTGGGTGCAAGCCGCGGAGATTCCTGTGCTGTGGCAGGCGCTGGTTGGAGCCGGCGCGACTCCGGTTGGAGCGGCTTCTCTGGAGGCTTTTCGCATCGCCGAAGCGATTCCGGCCTACGGCACCGACATGGCCGAGCGCGACCTGCCGCAGGAGACCTCGCAGATGCGGGCGTTGAGTTTTAGCAAGGGCTGCTACCTGGGCCAGGAGATCGTGGAGCGCATCCGTTCTCGCGGCGCCGTTCACCGGCATCTGCTGCCGCTGGAGCTTTTTGGCACGGTGCCGCCCGCTGGAGCAGCGCTGACCCTGGAGGGCGGCGCGGCAGCCGGGCAGATCACCAGCGCGGCGGAGTTGCCGCTGCCAAATGGCCATCGTGTCTTTGCCCTGGGCATGATTCGCGCCGAAGCCGAACTGCGCAACCAGCCGCTCCACTATCTCTCTGGAGAGGCGACAGGCACGGCTCGGATTCGTACCGCGCCGCCCAGCCTCGGGGCCGGTTAGCAGACGCTCTGATGGAGTCGCGTGTTGAAAGGGCACGACTTTACAGTCTGCGGAAAAACTCCGCAGACCTGTTTTGTAAAAGGGCACGACTTTAGTCGTGCCGCAAATGCAGCAAAATGGACTCGGGCTTTAGCCCCTGAGGGATTGCCGGTTTTGCCATGAAATTTGCTGAGCGATTCGTCGGAATAGTTGGCGGGGAAATCAGCGAGTCAAAAAGTCAGCAAGATGAACAGGAAAGCGGAAAACCATGAGCGATAATCCGAAATTTACCGTGATTGACCGCCGCAAGATCAAGGCGGACGAAGAGCAGGAAAACCAGCAGCCCTCCGCGCCTCCGGCTGAGCCCAAAGCGGCTGCGCCCGAGTCGGGATCGGGTCCGAGGCTGGTGGTCAGCGAATCGAAACACGAGGCTCGGCCCGCGCCGCCACAGGCAGCTTCCGAAGCCGCCGCTGTGCCCGAGGGCGAGATGCCCGCCGCGCCGACAGCCCAGGAGAGCCGCGAACAGAAAGCCGCCTACGACGCCTCGGCGCAGCGGCTTGAAGACCTGGTGCGCGCGCAGAACCCCGCAGTGGGCGCGCAGCCGCCCGTCGGCTTCCTTCACCTGGTGCAGCAGTTTTACGTCTCCGCGATGATCCAGATGGGCGCGGGCGCTCAGGAGGGCCAGCGTCCCAGGGTAGACATTCTGGGCGCACGCGCAACCATTGATTTATTGGGCGTGCTGGCCGAGAAGACACGCGGCAACCTGACCGAGGCCGAAGAGAGCGCCCTGCAGTCGGTGCTTTTCGAGGTGCGCATGGCCTTTCTCGAACTGACCAGCATGATCAGCTTGCAAGCCATGCAGCCGCCGCAGCCACCGCCGCCGCAGGCGAAACGGTAAGGCAGGGGTCAGGAAACAGGGATCAGGGATCAGCCCGCGCTGGAAGTTCCCAACAACACCCCGTGCCCCATCCATTCGCGCTCTTTGCGAATGGGTGGGAGACCACGAACCCTCCAACAGCAATCTTCGCGAGGTCTATGGACGGTCTGCTCACGTTTCTCGGCACGGGAACTTCAATGGGTGTTCCCACTCTGGGTTGCGGCTGCCCGGTATGCACCTCGGCCGACCCGCGCGACCGGCGTCTGCGCCCCTCGATCCTCCTGCGCTGGCAAGAGCAACATGCCGGCCATCCCGGAGTCCGCGAGCGCGTGGTCGTCATCGACACCGGCCCGGACTTTCGCGAACAGGCGCTGCGCAACGGCCTGACCCGCGTGGACGCGGTCTTTTACACCCACTCCCACGCCGATCACATTCTTGGCCTGGACGACCTGCGCCCGCTCAGCTTCAACGTTTATCGCGAAGGCGGCCCCATTCCGCTCTACGCCGCGCCTGAGACGGCACGGGTGCTGGAGCGGATCTACGAGTACACGTTCTCCCCGGGGGCCACATATCCCAACCGCGCGCGCGTCCAGTTGGAGCCGCTCGCCGAGCGCACCGCCGTGCATGGCGTCGAGTTCCTGTGCGTCCCGGTGCTGCATGGCGAGATGGAGATTGCCGGCTTTCGCTTTGGACGCGCCGCCTATCTGACCGACGTGAGCGCCATTCCCGAGTCGAGCTTTGCCTTGCTCGAAGGCCTGGACCACCTGATCGTCTCGGCGTTGCGCCACAAGCCGCACCCCAGCCATGCCACCGTCGAGCAGGCGGTCCAATGGGCCGGGCGCATCGGCGCGCGGCAGTCGTGGCTCACCCATATCGCCCATGAACTCGGCCACGAACAAACCAATCGCGACCTGCCCGGCGACATTCGCCTGGCCTACGACGGCCTCAGCCTGCCGGTGAATCTGGAGCCTGCTATTCGATGACCAACAGCAGCCCAGCTCCCGTTCATCGCAACCTCATCGTCCTTCGCTCGGTCGCGGAGATTCCCGCCGGCTTTGGCCCCACTGTGGCCGCCATCGGCAACTTCGACGGCGTGCATCTGGGCCACCAGGAGATTCTTTCCTCTGTCGTGGCCGAGGCGCGTCAGTTGGGCGCGCGGGCCGTGGCCATCACCTTCGATCCTCACCCCGAGCAGTTTCTCCGCCCCAGCCAGGCGCCGCAGCTGCTCACGCCCATCGACGAGCGCCTGCGGCTGCTGGCCTTCACCGGCATCGACGCGGTGCTGGTGCTGCCCTTCGATGCCGCTTTGGCCGCCAAGACGGGGCGGGAGTTTGTGAGCGACATTCTGGTTGCGGCTCTCGGCGCGCGCGGTGTCCATGAGGGCGGCAACTTCCGTTTCGGCGCTTCAGCGGAGGCCGGAGTGGCGGAGCTCAAGGAATTTGGCGCGGAGTTCGGTTTTGCCGTCCATGTTCATGCCCCGGTCCGTGTGCGCGGTCTGGAGGTTTCAAGCTCGGCGATCCGCGAGCGTGTAGCGGCTGGCGACGTCGCCCGCGCGCGCTGGATGCTGGGCCGGCCCTTTCAAGTGCGCTCCACGCAGGCCCGCGGGCGCGGCATCGGTACGCGCCTGCTGGTGCCCACGGTCAACTTGGCGGCCTACGACGGCCTGCTGCCCGCTCTTGGGGTTTACATCACGCGGCTCACGGTGGCAGGGCGCAGCTTCCAAGCGGTCACCAACGTGGGCAACCGGCCCACTTTCGGCGAGGCTTCTTTTGCCGTCGAGTCGCACATCCTCAACTTCGAAACGATCGAACTGGACGAGCGGACGCCGATTGCGCTGGAGTTCCTGCTCCGCCTCCGCGGCGAAATCGCGTGGCCCTCGCCCGAGGCGCTCAAGGCGCAGATCTTCAAGGATGTGGCCAAGGCCAAGCGGTTCTTTCGGCTGGCGCGGTGAAATTCCATGAACATTTGGCGACAGAGGCGCTGGCCCGGCTGACTGGCGATGAGGGAATTCATCCAGAAGCCGAAAACCGCCCGAACGAGATCGCGCGCCGCGCCTTTTCCGTCTAGCGTTCGACCACTGCTTCCTTGTAGCGGTTTCGCGTCAGGACATTCCCGCCCGCGCACGGTCCCTTGTCGTCTATAATGGCAAAGAATCGCGTCAAGCGACAATTGCGCCTCCCGACCGATGCCCGCCCGCCAGAGGCAACCATGCTGGCCCAGGGATTTCGGCCTGTCCGCGCGTAGAGAAGGTTCGAGTCCACCCATGATCCGTTTCCTGCAGAAAGATAATCGCGTCACCAAGGCGCTTTTCTTTGTCATCATCGCCGCCGCCTCGGTGGGCATGGTGGTCTACCTGATTCCCGGCCTCACCGGCATGGGAGCCACAACCGCCGACTCCTATGCCGTGATCTACCCCCATTGGTACAACCATTTGTTCTCGTCGGGCATGACGGTGAGCCAGCAGCGGGTGAGCCAGATGGCCCGCCAGCAGATTCAGCGGCAAAATCCGAGCTACGCCGACAACCCGATGATCGTGCATCTGATCGAGCAGCAGGTCGGCCAGCGGCTGGTGCAGCAGCAGATCTTGCTGGCCGAGGCCGAGAAGCTGGGCATCCACGCCACCGACGACGACGTGGCCCAGGCTTTGCGCAAGCCCCCGTTTGACGAGTACATCTTCCCCAACGGCCAATACATCGGCGCCGACCGCTACGCCGACTTCGTCGCCAGCCGGATCAACATGTCCGTTCCGGAGTTTGAGGAAGAGCTGAGGTCGAACATTGCCATCCAACGGCTGCAGGCGCTCATCACCGCCGGCGCCACGGTGAGCGATGCCGATGTGCGCGACTCCTATCTCAAGCAAAACATCAAGATCAAGTTCGAGTACGCGGTCATCTCCTCCGACGACCTGCGCAAGACGATCAATCCCTCTGACAGCGACCTGGAAGCCTTCTTCAAAAAGAATGCCGCGCGCTATGCCACGGCTGTGCCCGAAGAGCGCAGCATCACCTACTTTGCCTTCTCCTCCAGCCAGATGCCGGGCGGGGTTCCGCAGCCCACGCAGCAGGAGATTCAGCAGTACTTCACGGCGCATCAGTCCGATTACGAGCTTCCCGAGCAGGCCCGTTCGCGCCACATCCTCATCAAGGTGGCCCAGGACGCCGACGCAAAGACCGATGCCGCGGCCAAGGCCAAGGCCGAGGGACTGCTCAGGCAGATCCAGAGCGGGGCCAACTTTGCCGATCTTGCCAAAGCGAACTCCGACGACCCCGGCAGCAAGGACAAGGGCGGCGAGTTGGGCTTTGCCCGTCGCGGCATGATGGTGCCTGAGTTCGATAACGCCATCTTCACCCAGAAGATCGGCGAAACAAAGATCGTGAAGACCTCCTTCGGCTATCACATCATCCAGGTCGAGAAGCGGCAGGCGGCGCAGGCCCAGTCGATCAACGAAGTGCTGCCCACC